>Ga0315914_1001204_pt1 | contig 37755 bp, 9 predicted proteins | sample MpolenodulesMG_FD_203920 | JGI IMG/M metagenome (GOLD analysis project Ga0315914, IMG submission 203920) | Medicago polymorpha root nodule microbial communities from Los Angeles, California, United States - elongated nodules | ecosystem: Host-associated > Plants > Roots > Nodule | place: USA...
TTTGGTTTTTATATATTTTTTTCAACGGTATCATAATAACAGTCCGGTTCAGTTTAGAACAATTCGGTTTGGTTCAGTTATTTAAATTTAACAAACAGTTCGGTTCGATTCAGTTTTTATCCCCAACCGAACCATGCCCACCCCTAAGCCTATTGATTGCTGAAACAAGTCTGTTATCTAGAGATACTGCAGTCTCCATGCTACATAACTCATTAGCAACTGCTGACTGAAAAACATTGTTGCGGGACTGGTAGCCATTTTAAACTATCATTCTCGCCTTCAATCACCTCTGCTTGTGAAATGCAGGAAAGAAGATCAGCATCAATATCAGTCTCTGCAGTCTCTTAGGGTGTGTTTGGATTGAGGGTTTAGGAGGGAAAGAGAGGGGAATGCTCATTTTTATTGTTTAAATTACGACCAATGTAAAATGTTTTTTCAAAATAAATTAAGTGTTCTTGAAGTATTATATGATCATTTATCATATTGCTAATTCAATTTTCTAAAAAACATTTTATAATGTCCGTAATTAGAAAAGAAAACTAAGTTCTCCCCTCCCTTCCCCTCCTAAACCCTCCATCCAAACACACCCTAAAGATCTACTCAAACTCAAGTTCCATCAATTATTAATCCAATCTCTCATGTTTCCTATTTTTCCTTCTTTGTAACTTGAAAGAAGAAACAAGTTCCTGTACCTTATTGTTAATGAAATATCACCAACCCAAATGTCCCTCCAAACGTGTGTATTGTTTCCATTTCCCTAATTTCCAATATACCAAATTTTCAAACCAGTTTATTTCACTTTCTTCCAATCATCCAGTGAGTAATCTATAGATAATAATAAAGTTCTTTAGCAAGTTTGCCATCTGTCAGCAAACAAGAGAGCTTTCTTCTTTTAAATTTTCTATTTCTGGCAAGGTTTCCATAATTGGCTTTTATTTAGTTTATTTTTTAATTTTAAATTAATTGTGTTTTTGAAAAAAATGAAAAATTGGTATTGGAAAGCCATATTTTGAAACCCGTGTGTTGAAAGCTTGACTTAATAATGAAAAGGTTGAAAACGGTTTACTTTACGAAGAAAACAAAACATAACAGGCCAATATTAAGATACCTCTTTGTTTTTTGTTCGGTACCGATGCAAATTTGAAACCCAAATTTCATTCTTAAATCAACTCCAATTCCAAACTCAATTCTTGCCTTTCAAATTCGTAGTATTTCTATTTTGAAACCTCTATGTAAGTCCCCTTTTTTTCCTTATTTCATTTGGGTTGCTTCCGCCCCGAACTCAATCAATTTGCTATCTTTTTTCTATTTAACATCATGCTCTATGCAGGGGCGGATCCAAATAGAGGCTATGTGGGGCTTAAGCCCACATGCCTTTTCCCATTTTTTTTTAATTTTTTTTATAATAATAATAATAACAAAGTGTTTCACGTCCGAGGCCCGGAAACTCATTTGTAGTTTTTAAATGTAAAGAAATTATTAAGTATAATTGATTTTTATCCAAATGATTTTATAGAAGTGTCAGAAGTGGCGTTACGTGATCAACTTAAAAATTATGTTACAAATGTTCGATCTAACCCAAAATTTGCTAAGTTGAAAGGGCTTTCAGATCTTTGTGCTAAACTTGTGGAAATAAATAAGTGCAACACATTTGCTATGGTTTATAAACTTTTAAAGTTGGTTTTGCTCTTGCTCGTAACAACTGTAAGTGTTGAACGTGTTTTTTCAGCTACGAAAGTTGTGAAGAGGAACCTATGTAACAAAATGGGTGATCAGTGACTACATGACCGTATTGTAACTTATATAGAAAGATATGATCTTTTAACAATAAGCAATGATGTTATTTTAGCTCATTTTCAACAAATGGATATGAGACGATTTTCATTGTAATGTATTGTATCAAACAATGTTAATTCATATTTTTAATATAGTTTGCATTATTTTTTCTTTGAAATTTTAGCCTCACAAATACCAAAAGTCTGGATCCGCCCCCGGCTCAACGTGAACTTTACCCAACTATCTATATAATCAATTTCTTGATGCAACCCACTTTCTGAAGCTAGAATACTCATACCTCTTTCCAAACCTCTCCCATAGCTGCTAAAGAGGTTTAGTCTATCAATCTAAAATTTTTACTTATGCCATTTGACATGTTTCTCGACATCTATGAAGAAATGTTAAAGGTTTGGATCCACCAAAGCCTCAGAGTATCGCCAACTGATAACTTATTTTTAAATAAGCTAGAAGATTGGCTAAGCTAGACTACCATTCATAACATCTCTAATGATGAAACCGTTTTTATGGTTGAGCAGTACACACTGGAAATAAGGTAGGACTGGTTTGTGTGCGAGGAATACCTTACTATATGGATAAAAAAAATTATCTAACCTTTAAAATTGCAAAGTTAGATTTCATCGAGGTTCTTCTTTAATTCATGGGAATGTCACAACTTTTATGAGGCTTATATGCAGCTGAGCATATTCTTTGATGATGGCCTCTAGGTACAAATATTTTACTATTTTTTTTTTATTTCATAGTATAATCGAGTTCTAATGCATTTGTCAGTATGATTTAAAGTATAATGTATATGTTAGTGTGTTTTATAATATAATGCATCATTATTTTTTAATTCTTACTGTTCTAATGCTCATTCTGCTTTAATTCTATAATTTTTTTATTTTAAATGATTCTCTTTTTATAGCATAAGTTATTTGCCTCTTAACAATAATTACCAGAAGAAAAACTCACATTTTTATTTTCTAATTTATTTTTTAGTTTTGTATTAGAAATTTGTTCTCTTGCTAAATAAAGATATATTTCTTTTCAGGAATGTTTAGTTTTATTTTGGAATATTTTGGTAATGGAACTATAGCAGTAGCTCTTAAATGAGTTCTCCATGGAGAAGTTGGCGTTCATGAAGGATTTACCCCATCAAGAAAGTTATAAAGATTGAAAATGATTGATGCCTTTTTCCCTTATGATGGGTTCGCTGAATAAAGCCTATTGTGTTCATTTTTAATGTTATTTTGGTTTAGCTCAGAAGCATTGCGATGTTGTATTTAAGGCTGTGTTGAGATACGGGACGATGCATGCCTCTGAAGTATAGATTTTTTCTGCATTTTTCAACAATAATAAAGTTTATAGGATTTTGTTGCCGCTTTATTTGTTTGTATAGAAAGTACAATTGAACTTTCTATTTTGTAGCTAATATTGAAGTGGACAAACAAGAGACCAATTGAAAGTTGACTGTGTTATTCGTTAGTTGTGTTTGTTCTTGACGTACAACAATGTCAAAGTTTTTTTTTTTTAGGGTAAATACTTATAGTTTTTCATTAATAATCACAGTCGAACTATAAAGAGGTGCAACATTAAAGATATGAAGACTAACTAAGAATATATGAATTTTCATATAGGAATTTAGGTTCAAATCCATGTAAAACCATTTGCTTTGAACTGACACTAAGCAATATGTTTCCATATCTTCAAGTTTAAAATTCTCTTATTTATATGTGTTGTTTTCTTCCTGTTTATATTATTCTTTCAAATCCTTATGTTAAATTTAACATAAATTAAGATATAAATATAGAATGTTTCATTTTTAATTTTAAATTTAATTAAAAAACAATTTTCCCCGTGCCTTGCACGGGTATACACACTAGTAAGTCATTAAACAATTCTAAATTTCTCACACCTAATCCTCCTTCTTGGAGCCTTGTAAATTGAGAAAAAAAGACCGGTAAACTACTTAGCACTGAATTTATCAGCACCACTCTTTCGCTTATCGAGAGATTCCTACATTTCTCTCATGAGAGTCTCTTAAACAATTCAATCATCGGTTTCCAAGTCGACGCTCTCCTAGGACTGGCTCCTACCGGCAAACACAAAAAACAAAATGGTACTTTATCAATGCTACAATAAAAGATAAACTTTTACTAGTTTATCTTGAAAATCATTTTTTATATGAGTTTTTTTTTAAGATGTTCTCATTGTAGTAGAGAAACAAAAACCAACTTTTATTTTTTCAAAAACAACTAAAAAGATAAACTTTAAATTATTGAATGTTAAAATCGCTTATTTTTATTTTGTTTGTTTTATTTTTTGAAATCATTAGTTAACTTTGTGTTGTACATTTCTACTAACAATTACCATATTGGTTTTGAATGAACAAACATATTTCACATTCATAACAACGACATTTGTAATACAAGTTGAAGCAAAATGACATATATTTCTGACTCTCTCGCAAAAGCGTGACCAATAAGGTTTACATGTCTTGTTGTAAAACTAATCATATAGTTTTGATTGACATTGGACAAGGCCCTGCTATAATGCAAGATAGATCCAAATTGGGTGACATCCAACAGGTGTCTATCTAGCTCCCATTCGAAATACAACCTCAGAAGAATGAATGTTACACCAAACAAAACTGCAACTGTTGCCCAAAAATGTTAGAATTTTTTATGTTTGGACTTCTATTAATTGGTGTAATTTTGTTTTAGCAAAATGGGTTGAATGTATGACCTGATATTTAATTCTATAGACTCACTAATTGTTATATTTTTAATGGGTTTTTGGTAATTACCACAAGTAAAGATATATTATTGGGTTTAGCTCAATTGTTAAGTGTGTTATGTTATAATGTAGGGCCTAATGGGTCAAATATCTATGATGGGTGGATATTGGCTACGGGTTTTCTTTAAAAGGAAGGATCCCCTCTTGACTCCAACATAGAAAAATAATATTTTCCTTTTGAAAGCTCTTCCATTCCCATTCAAGATGGTTTTCTGATAAAAGGTGTGGAGATCAAGAGGAAGACTTGTTCTTGACATATACAACTGTGCATGTTACTCTAGTGTCATCAAGTTCCTTTGCTAGAAATCAATTATGTCATGGCTTCAGGTATGTACTTTATAGTTATGTTAATGATTTAGTGTTCTAAATCTAAGTATGATCAGTTTCTTGTTCATCATGCCCTAAACTCTTTTCCTGAGAAGTTTAATGCCTTGAAGACCTCCTACAACACCTAAAAGGAAACTTGGGATATAAACACCTTAATTTCTATTTGTGTCCAAGAAGAAGATGGGATGAACCATGTATCATCCGAGAGTGTGAATGTAGCTTCCCAACCTCAACATAAGAAGTTCCTTGAGAAAAAGGAGAATAACCCTCTCAGTCCAAAGCCTAATTTACAAAAGAAGGAACTGAAGTGTTGGTTTTGGAAATCAGCAAGACATAAGAAATCAAATTGTCTTGCCTTCAAATCTTTCTTGGAGACTAAGGGTAAAGGGGTTCAAGAACAAGAGAAAGCTAAATGAAGTTGAAGTTAATCTGTTATGTGGGGAATGTAAATAGAGTTGATGTCTAGTTCATATGAGCTAAATCTGAAGTTTTTTTTTGTTTTGTTTTTTGTTTTGAAAGACAGGCCACTAACTGAAGACTTAGACCCATGGTGTTTATGAAACATGTTGAGAATATGGGTATTGTAAGGTCTTTTGATGTAACAGGTTAGTGGGAGTTGATGTTTCATGCCACTTTTATTACTTTGAACTTATATAGTCGTTTGTGTATATAACATGTTATATTATTAATGAAATAGTTATAATGTACTTCTATCACTGTGTTTATATCGATATTTCAGAATATCCTTTTATGGATGGTGTTTCTTGAGAAACGTGAATATAATTTCCTTGTAGAAGTTGGTTGTGTTTTCTTTTGAAGACACAATGTAGGATCTATACATAGTAGCATAAAACGGATCACTTTTGCTATGATATGTACCTGCACTTACACACTTGTTTTATGATCTTCCTGATGAGATTATTTGTTTTGTGGCCATTGATGAACTAAACTTTGAGTAGTTTATCATTGTTGATGACTCTTAGCTAATGATTACATTAGTGATATTGATCATGTTTTTGTGGTAATTGTATTCAGGTTGTTTTGTGGCCACAACTGTTCAACCCAAGAGTCGTTTTTCAAAATGAATTTTCAAAATAAATAAAACCCAATCAATATTGTCCAAGTGGGAGAATGTTAGAATTTTTTATGTTTGGACTTCTATTGATTTGTGTAATTTTGTTTTAGCAAAATAGGTTGAATGTATGACCTGATATTTCATTCTATAAACTCATTAATTGTTATATTTTTAATGGGTTTTTGGTAATACCACAAGTAAAGATATATTATTGGGTTTGGCCCAATTGTTAAGTGTGTTATGTTACAATGTAGGGCGTAATGGGTCAAATATCTATGATGGGTGGATATTGGCTACTGGTTTTCTTTAAAAGGCAGGATCCCCTGTCGACTCCAACATAGAAAAACAATCTTTTCCTTTTGAAAGCTCTTCCTTTCCCATTCAAGATGGTTTTCTGATAAAAGGTGTGGAGATCAAGAGGAAGACTTGTTCTTGGCATATACAAGTGTGTGTGTGTTACTATAGTGTCATCAAAGTTCCTTTGCTAGAAATCAATTATGTCATGGCTTTAGGTATGTACTTTATAGTTATGTTAATGATTTGGTGTTCTAAATCTAAGTAAAGATCCTGTAACATGCTTACATGAAAAAGCCTTCGTAAAATTACCATCTGGATAGTATCTAGCTTTTATTTGTGAGTAATCATACTATCATGGTTGATGGCAAGCTTCCAACCATGTTTTGGTGACATATCTAAATTGAAACCATCCAAATGTCGCAATCTCATAGCTTCATTCTCCTTTCTCATTGTGAATTTCTCTCATTTTAACCAACTAATGCCTCTTCCCGGTCCTCAGTTCAATCTCCATCAAAAAGAATCGATCATTCTTTCCAACTCTTCAATCAACATAGACTGTAACAAGAAAATACGCGTATAATGAGTTGGAATAGATTGAGTCACAAAAAAATAAAAATAAAGAATGATTAGTGTTAGAAAATATCTTTTTTCTTCTCCATGATGCTTTTAGGCTAACTCTATGCTGATCTAATGAGATAATCAGTATACATAAACATCATTAGAGTGAAACCTCTCAACGGACTTGTTATGAAAAACCGTCAAATTTATCAGGATGTTGTAAAATTATAGGTGGAAATTATCACATATAAGAAATTAAGGAGAAATATCATAACAAATAAATACAACTAATAGAAAAGTACAAAAAAGAACAAGGAACTTATCGAATTTGGTTGTCGACACAGCTCCATCAAAATCTTCACAAATCAAATTAGAGGAAACCTGCAAAACAACACACTGTTAAGTAACCTGAGGCGTGACATAGTCAGTGTCGTTGAAGATTTTATCCGTCTCATAAGCGCATATCCTCTCAGAATACAACAATTCTTCCCTGTTATGAATCATAACTGGAGGTGACAGAACAACTCAAAATAATCTCAAAGATAACTGGAGATGTAACCTAGAAATTCAATACTTTGGATAAGAGAAAATAATTGTGTACAGGTAAATATGATATGAAGTGAGAGTATATGAGTGTATATTATGTGCAGGTTCATCTATGTATTTAGCAGGTATGCTTTTACTTAAGTATATAGAAGTGATGGGTGAGTTAGGTGGGTGAAAACAAAGTTGATTAACCACCCACCATGGACAAAGTCAAAGGCATATAATTAGTGCCACATATTGCATAAAAATAGGCACATGATAAAACCATTTTTCAGTTGAGAAATATATGCAGGGCTTGATTGACTAAGAAAGAAAACCAAGTCAAGGTTAGCTTATTTAGGAACCGATAAAAACATGTAAAGCATAATTTTAGATAGACATGATTTTATTTAACTTTTGAAATATAATGATTAAAAATATACAACATAGGATCGATTTCCAATTACATTCAATTAATAAATATCATTTTAGTTAAAATATAATGCAATAATATAATTAAAATTTAATATTTAATATAATAATTCATAATAATTCACTATTTTAATTGTTAATTAAGGTTAATCCTTAAAATCCTAACATATTTGTTATTTTCTCCCTCAATTTGACTAAAATGTATACAATAGGACATGATATATAAAAAATGTATCCTAACAACCTTTTTTTTCTTTTATTTTTTTATTGAAAAAGTGTCCCTTTTAAAATTAAATAATTGCATTGAAATATCAGTATTTGCATACATATTTGCTTGATTTTTTTTTTTTATAAAAAATCTTTACTTTTGTCGATGAAAAATGTTGAAGGCCTTTGGTAAAGTAGAAAGCTCCGGATGATATCATCATAGATTCCGTAATGAGATATGACAAAGAAAGAGAAAAAAGTGAATACCATTATACTTGTTTGATTCTAGTATAAGAACACCATGGCTAAAAAGAAAGTACAACAACAACAACAAAAATTTCAATTTATTTCTTAGCTAACCTTATAATTAGACCCAATAATGGTCCAAGATTCACTAGAATCACTTGAATGGGACCATGTTAAGTTCACCAACTGATTATCTTTCAACAAATCATAAATTTCCAACCATTTGAATTGAAAATAAACCAGTCCTGGTTAGACTGAGCAAGACTCAAATCTAGTTTGGCCAAAAAATTCAACGCATAAATTTGTTGACTATTACTTTTTCCACCCTATTTATTTTCCGCCCGCTGTATTTATTTTTCAAAACTGTTTATGGATTTTGAATTCTATAATCCGAACGCACTTTAGATGGGTTCATACTATAGAATCTGAAATATGTTTATATATAAGTAACAATCATAATCTCTCTCATTTAAGTAGCTACAATTTTGTATTTTAAAAAACCAAAATAAAATATAAAATACCATAAAAAATTCTAAAAATCAAATAAAACTAATGCAAATTTTTTCAAATTTTTCTGAGAATATGAAAAATGAAAAATGGGTCTAAGTAATGAAATTTTGGATTTAGAGGGGCATAGTCTCGTAAGAAGTCCCTCCTAGAAAAGTTTTGATTCTTGATTTTTTTTCTTCTGATTTTCTGGGCAAGTTTTGGAGCAATTTGAGCAAATAGCCCGAAAATTGGATTTTCGATAGGACATGATGAAGACAACTAACAATGACCTCAAAAACAAGGGTCATATTTAGAATGATTAACATGGTTCTTAAACTGACTATTCATGTTACAAACAAGTTTAATTTTTGTGCTGATACAATTCAGATTATATAATCCAAACTGTTTTCCCTGAATTCTCGGCACAAGATGATTGTTTAAGGGGTATTCAGATTTCATAATCTGAAGAAAAAAAAAACAAAAAAAAACGCCCTACTTATGAGGTGTTCGGACTGTATAATCCGAATTGGTGAAAAACTCGTTTTTCTATCCTAAAACAGGGGAAAACAAGTTTCAGAGGATCCAAAAACCCCATGAATATTTTCGTAAAAAAAAGGCTTGTGAATAATGAATAGGCCGGAAAATGTAATATTTAAATTTGTTTAGTAGCTTGTTATAATAGACTTGGGCTTACATGACATTTTTGAAAGTCTAAATTGATCCATTAACCCTTTTTAAAATATGAGAAATGCTAAAGAGTGTCCTTGGACATTAGATAAAAGGATAAAAATAGAAATACTGTGTTGAAAAATGATGAAGAGCGATGAATATAACTTTTAAAAAGTCAAAGTGGTGTTGAATATTTCAATGCAAATATACTACTTTTGGTTTCCTTAAGAAGTGTCCTTAGGGCACTTGTTAGCATAACCCTTTCATATCAATACATAAAAATTTGCTTCCGCATATATAAGGACATAAAATCTGCAACGAGGGCGGTGCAAATACTTAATTGTGTTTTGTATGTAAAATTAAAGAGATATTTAATAGAACACGACGTTAAAGTTGATATTTTGGAACTTGTCATGAATTTTGAAAATTTTATCATATCAAATTTCTCATATCGGTACGTAAAGTTTTGTCTGCATGGATATAAACACATAAAATCTGCATCGAGCTCGGTGAAAATATATAATTATTTTTGCATATAAAATAACAAAATATTTAACAGAAACACTATATAATAACAAAATATCTAATATAAACATTATATTAATATTGATAGTTTGAAAATAGTGATCAGTTTTCAAAATTTTATCATATCAATTTTTTTATATCAATATTTTTATTTTTTTTTGCATCTCATATCAATACATAATAATTTGCTTTCGTAAATATAGACAAATCAGGAAACTTGTAACATATAATTTGTTGTGTTTTAGCTTTTTAATTTGCAAATAATTTTTATTGAAACATTTTATTAATACTGATAATTTTCATTTATTATCTTTAAACATTTCATAATATTACTAATGTAATTATTTTTTACTATATAATTACTACAGTATTACGCAACCCGTGCAAATGCACGACTCTTTTACTAATTAATATAGTAGTAGTAGATTGATCATGAAACCTATTAAATTAGTGATATTAAGAGTTTGATCGAGGACATTTTAGGCAATTTGATGGAGTTCAGTTTTATTATGTTCATATTATTTAATAGCAAATTGACCAAAAAATCAATTAAATTAGTGATATTAAGAGTTTGACCGAAACATTTCAGGTTATTTGGTAGAGTTCAATTTTACGTTAGTAATAAAGTTATCTGTCGCCGTGAGCATAACTCAGTTGGCAGAGACATACATTGTTATATGCATGGGTCGGGGTTCGAACCCTGACACTTCACTTATTCACCTTATAAAAGATGAATTGTAGCTGCTAGAGAATAAAGTTATGCATTATATGTAAGATGAACACAAAAACTGCTTATTTGTGAGAAGATTAGTTAAAATAGAAATATTAAAAACACTTTCTTTTAATACTCCCTCTAACACTTAGTTTCATATTGGGTGAAAGTTATGTGGGTTTAACCACTTTTGTGGGATTTATTTCTAAAGTGTGATACCCACATAGATTTTTATATAATTGGAGTGTTAAAGAGAGTGTTATAAAAAGAGTGTTTATTAGGGGTGTTCAAAATCGAACCAATCCAAAAGAAAAACCGCAAACCGAACCAATCCAAACCGAAACAGCAAAAAATCGCATTTAGTTGAGATGATCTTTTTACTCAACTGCATGGTTTTGTTCAGTCTGCGATTTTGATTTTACCAACTGAACCAAACCAAACCAAACCACAATATAAGAAAAACACTAATTAAATATATATCATCTAGACCAATACTCATAGAAATTCAATCGAAACTTTTATAAAATGACATTTTTTCTCTTGCTAAGTTTCTTTTTTTGCTTTTTCTACAAAAAAAATGTATTTATGTTGAACTCTTAGAGAATGATTAAAATTTCAGTCTTTTGTATTTCTTACTAAGTAGAATTACTTTTTGCCTACACTTTAATTTGGTCTACGTAGTTTGGAACATTGTTAGATGGAAATAAAATTGTAATGTTGGATGAAATTTAAAACATTGCTGAAAATATGTTGTGTTTTAATTTTTTAATTTGATTTTAACGTTGAAAACAAAAAAAAATTATTGTCTAAAAAAACTGCATTAACCGTTCCTATCAAACCGCATTGGTTTGGTTTGGTTTAGATTTTATTTTAAAAGTCAACCGAACCAAACCAAACCGCGTACTTATTTATCTTGCAGTTCGGATGACTTTTAGTCTAAAAAAATGAACTAAACCGAACCACGAACATCTCTGAGTTGTTCCTAACACCTATCTTAATCAAGATAGTACATACAACATTGTAGGTAAGTTTAGACCTTAACAAAAAGTCTGACCTACCTTCAATAGACTTTATTTATCGAGTAATTTAGATTTAAGTGATTAATTAACTTACTTTAATTTGTCAAAAAATTAATTTACATTAAATAACAAATCATTCAAAAAATTGTTCAAGTCTTAAATGAAACAATTTTTTTTATTGAATTTAGTTACCTTACATATGAACTCCAAATTTCGACGAAACTTATTGATTTTCTTTCAATAAAAACCAAATGATTAATAAAAAAAATGCGATTCACCTTCATATAGGTTAGACAATAGACCTACTCCCTCCGTTTTTAATTATAAACAAATTTTCCTTTTTAATATACACTATTAATTAAATAAATCTAAAAAATTAATTTTACTTATAACTAGTAATGGAGTGGACAAACACATTCCTAGATCATATCCCTTTTTTTTTTTTTGACAAATCCTAGTTCATATCCCTACCAACCACACGAGGTGCAATAATCATATAACCCAAAACAATACATGCCACTACTTTAAGCACTCATAACCGTACGATCTTATTTCAAACCCCACTTTTTAACCGTTTGATGAAATCAATAGGTCCCACAAAACCAATCTCCCTTGACTAATCAATCATATCATCATCACTCTTCAGTTTTTACACACTTGATTGCAGGCACAGTGACATCACAATACTCACTGCACAAAAACCAATCTCTCTGTCTCAACAACTCTCACACATTGAATCAATAGTAACAACACTCCACGACGTCGTTTTGAAAGTGTTGCTCTTCTTGCACTTCACTCTGTTACGACGTCGTTTTCTAACGGCACCGACACTCTTTCCTTCCTTCCATTTCTCGCTTCTCCGGTAACCTTCAAATCACATTTTAGCTTTTACTTTTCGCATTTCGATTCATCAATCAATCAATCAATCACTCACAGGAACTGCTTTTTTTAGCTATCTCCAAACAAGGCCCTATTTTTCCGTTGTTCCGTTTTTTTCCCTTTTTATTTGTTTGTTTTTGCAATTGCATGATGAAAATGTGCTTGCTTGCGTGTACCACTACCGTTTGTTTTTATATAAGCGCTTCCGCGATTTTAGCTTATGTGATTTTCAGTTTTGTCCCTGCATTATTCTTTTTTTTTTGTTGCATTAATTCATTAATTAACGTATACTTTTCTTTTTAATTTATGCTATTCTTAAGAGGTTAAGCTATGTGAACAATTCAAACTTGTTACTATTAGTATTAGATTTTTTAGGAACAACATTTCAAACCAAAAACGCTCCAGCTCCACTTGTGTTTTGAGCTACAACCTTTACCTATTCTCAGCTCCATATACTAATTAGCTCCATTGTGATTAACTACCCGGTTGGATTTTCTCATTTTTCGCCGCTGCCGATCAAATTAAACTCATAACAGGTTTATTTTGTCTTCGATACGTTTTTTTTTTTTCTTTTTCTTTTTCTTTTCTGTTTGTTTTTGTTTTGTTCAGTTGAGAGGTAAGTAAAGCCTCGTACATAACTGTTCCACCCAAGAATTGAACTCGGTTCTACTGAATGATCGGTCTTTTGATGGAGCTCATTAACCACTCAATCATTCGATTGATATGGTTTTGTAGTTGGTGTAATTCTAACTGCTTGCCAATATAATATTACTTGTTATTAGTTTTGCATTTGTTTCATGTGATTATTCAAATGAGGAAACAAATCTGAATCTTATCAAAAAGGAAATAATAATGTGGGATTAGTTGTAGAGGTTACCCTTGATTTGATATTAATATATTTGTTTGTTTGTATATTTATTTTCATATGTGATAGTTCAGTTTATGAAATCTTTGTTTTTGGAAGTCTGATTTGTAATTGTAATTCAGTTTTGCAGCTGGATAGCAAGCATCGATATTTTAGAAACTGAAATTTCTTTGGAAGACAAAAGGTTATTTTCAAAGCCGGTGCATTGGATGCTTATCCTAGTGATATTAGGTTAGAATTGAAGCCTGAAAGTTATCCACCAGCATGAGTAGAAAACCTATTGATGGGTTCAAACCTGAAAACTCTTCTTTGTCGTATGCTGATTTTCATCGTGAAGTTACCAAAGACGAGGCAGACAAATTTTTAAAAGGTTTTTCGAATCAACCAAAGCAAACAACTTGTAGAAGGGAAAGTGATGAAGATGAGCTTGTTAAGCACATGAAAACTTTACCAGGTTATTTGGAGAGGGGAGAAAAAATCCCGGAGAAAGCTTTGAATGTTGGGGTCCTTGATTGGACCAGTCTGGAACGTTGGCAGTACAGCAATAAACTTGTACCCCCCAGAAGTAGCCGGAGCTCAACATCTTCTAGTAATACATCAACTTCTATTCGTACTGAGGAGTCATGTGGTAATTCTAGAAGGGGTCTAAATTGGTCTCCTTCTCGTCAAAGGATAATCCCACAATCAGTGCAATCTCACTCTATGGCTTCTACAAAGCAAGACCATTATATAGCTGTCAAATCCTCTGGAGAGAATGCTGGAAATCGTCTGAATCTAAGAGATGGCAACAGTAGTATTGACATACAGCGAAAAAATGTCCGGATTATTGATCATCTTTCCCGAAACCATCCTACTAGTATATTGAAAGGTTCTGACAGGAAATATTTACATCCACATATTATTAAGGAAAGTGGCATCTTGTCACATGACCGGACTTACGAGGCAGCATCACATGCTAAGTTGGAAATGAGCACGCAAGATGATCAAATTGAAAAGAAAAAGGAGAATATAAGAGAACAAAGTAGTAGTGTTAATGCACATGATATGCTTGGGAAAAGCAAACCAATTGTTCTTATTTTACCTAGAGACAACCCTCATAAAAACAATCATTGTAGAGCTCCTGATATGCGAACAACCTTGGATCAGAAGTTAGGAAGCCATAGTCAAACAAGATTATTTGTAAATCCGAAGGAACCCTCCCGTACATATCTGAATTGCAATGTTTCACACTCCTGTTCTCTGCCAGATGAACTTAGAGAAAGCCATTCCCAGCCTAAAGAATCACAACCTAGTTCCATTGATGACGAAAGTTTCAAAATTCCTGTTTCTACTTTTTCAGAACCTTCGGCACCTGTACCCGTCAGAATGGGAATGAGTCCGTGCAGATCTAGAAAGGCCGAGGAAAGGAAGCGCACTGTTGTTGTATCTTCCTCTGTAAATGCACCTTCTACGGAAGTAGACCAGAAAGTAACTACTGAGAAACCAAGAAGCTCTTCGCCTTTCCGTCGACTTAGCTTCAGCATGGGCTTCACAAATAAAGTTTCTGGCTGTAAAGAGGTTGCATATGTTCCACACCAGAGCTCCGTAGCCACACATAAACCTAGTTCAGAAAATGTGAGAGGTCATGCTAGCTCAAACATCCCAGGCAGTGATAAACCTGGAAATGCTGGCAAAAACAGGTCCAGCCCTTTGAGGAGATTCCTTGATCCATTGGTGAAACCAAAGGCAGCAAACTGCCATAACTCCATGGAGGTATCTCAAAAAGATTCAGAAAACGCGAGAGGTTATGCTGGTTCAAACATTTCAGGCAACAAATCAGGTGCTGCTGGTAAAAGCAGGTCCAGCCCTTTAAGGAGGTTACTTGATCCACTGCTGAAACCTAAGGCAGCAAACTGCCATCACTCCATAAATTTATTTCAGAAAGAGTCTGTGGTAACAAATAAGAGTGGTAGGTCAGGTAATGGGAAATGTTCCACTATACTACCTGAGAAAGAAAGGGACAAGGACCAGAGGTTTGGTTGTTCCACAGTTAACATTGCGGAATCATCAAGCGAAGAGAGGCATATACCTTCGACGTCTCAAGCTCTACTGAGAATATCCATGAAGAATGGTCAGCCCCTTTTTACATTTGCTGTTGGCAACAATAGCAACATTCTCGCTGCCACAGTGAAGTACTCAACCGTCCCAAGACAAGGTGAATGCAGTTGTATCTATACTTTTTTCACATTTAGGGAGGTTAAAAAGAAGAATGGAAGTCGGACAAATAACACAGGAAAAAGCAAAGGTCCTGATTATGTTCGCCATGTCATTGCTCAAATGAAGCTTTCTGATTTGCACTATGATGATTCAAATAGCCAGAACCATGTAGACTCTATCACAAAAGAGTTTGTTTTGTTTTCTGTAAAGCTAAAGCAAGGAGATGCTCAGGTGGCTGACTATCAGCCAGATGACGAGCTTGCTGCTATAGTTGTGAAATCACCCAAAGCTATCAATTATACGCATCTGCATGAATGTCAAGACCTATTACAGGTAACAGTGGTGCTTCCAAGCGGGGTTCATAGTCTTCCAAGTGATGGTGGACCTTCGTCGCTGATTGAGCGCTGGAAAACTGGTGGATCCTGTGATTGCGGAGGTTGGGATTTGGCTTGTAAGCTAAAAATTCTTGCCAACAATAATCAAACGTGCAGAAAGTCAAGAACATCAGAAGCTTATTTTGCAGATCAGTATGAGCTTTTCTTCCAGGTATTTTCTCTTCCATTAATTTAAGTTAGTTATCCTTCCTAGCATATTGCAGATTAATCTTAGTTGGTTAGCCTGTAGATAATTGATTGCTAATTTATTTAAACTGTGAATGCTAAATACAGGGGACTGAACAATGTCAAGATAACCGTCCTGTTTTCAATTTTTCCCATTTTGAACCTGGAGTATATTCAGTAGCTTTTGGTTCATCACTTTCACCCTTGCAAGCGTTCTCCATTTGCATTGCAATGGTGGATGGCAAACTCCCTTACGAACTTTCTGGATCAAGAAACTCTATCGAGGGAAAGAATCGGGCGGAATCTCTATTGGTTCAAACAGATGAACTAAAGGGTCATGGTAAATCTGACAACATTCCTGCAAGTTATGCTGCTTATCCTCCTGTCTCTCCAGTTGGAAGGGTCTAAATTTTATGGAGTAAAGTCAAATCTTATGTCTCGTTGCCATTAAGTGCATAACGTGGGTAACTAGCAAATATTTGTTTTTTTTTTATTAGAGTAGTATGTTATTCTTATGTGCCGCATAGGTGAAAGCCTTGCAAGCTCATAACTCGATCATAAATAATCATTGTCAACTAACAACTAGTTGAAGTGTGAATAGCAGTAAATTGCATTTTATCTTTTGGTATTTCATTTTTGTCTCATTCACCTGGTTGACCAATAAATCATGTAATTAGAGTCATTTTATCGAATGGGTAAGTGACCACATTCAAAGTGGCATCTTGAGGTAATGTGATGACGTACAAGTGTACTACTAAGCCTGATTTCCAAAAGGGAGTTGACAATTGAGTTCCATATGTAAATTTTGGTAAATCATTGATGTCCGAATCTTAGAGTTGAGTTCAATACGTACTTTCAGTTTATGAATGGTGTTTCAACTTTCAAACTCTAGAGATTCGTACACCAATGATTTACGGAAAGTACATTTGGAACATACGAAGTTGCAAAGGTTGAAAAAGCAGGAACATATATGCCGCTAGTCCTCCTCAGTCTATATATATATACCAAGGCGTATTAATCTTGGAAATCAGTTGCAAATATCTCATAGTTTCACTGTAAACAACTAAATATAATGTTAGACCAGAAATATTATTTGTACTAACTGTAGTCCTTAGCACAAATCTAAGGAGTCGCAGCTCACGTCACATCACATGTTAACCATATCCAGGAAGAAAAAAAAAAGTCGCAAGTCGCAACAGAATTTGGGTTCAGGTCAGCTACTGACTAGTGAGCACAGAGTTGGAAAGGTTGATCAAGAAAAGACCCTTTGTTGATTAGAGTTCAAGGTTTCAATAATCAAATAGGGTGTAAGCCAAAAGGCCACCATTATTTGTTGCAGTTTTATTATGATCCGCTTGCTTTTTGATTTATCTTTGATATTGAAATCACATATTTCCCACAAGATTATCATGTTCAACCAATTGAACCACAATCGTTAAGTGTTTACAGATTAAAATCACACACACGACTATAATAAGGTGAATAAAAAAGTAATTATGCTATAAAAAATATATTATTTAACTATAATATATATGATAAGCGAAGACAATTAAAAGGGTAAATAATATAATTACTGCTATAATATTCTTTTGTGTATGATAGGAAATTGTCTCAATCTGACCAAATAAAATAACAGTCTTTCTGTATGATGTACCTGAATAAAAATGGTTTGTTTTTTAAAACAGACCATAACAAATTACCCAACGTAAGAATTTTGGAAAAGAAGAAAATAGAAGAATAATGATAAAGCAGAGACAGCAAGAGCAAATGATGGAGAAAGGTGGTGAGGGACTGATACCACCAAACACAAATCCTTTGAACTTTCTCTCTTCTCTTTATTCTCTGTCACCACTCTGTCTTTTCATCTAGTTACATACACATAGAGGATTCAAACAACAAGAGCAAGAAGAAGACAGAAGTGGTGCTGTAGTATTCTATCTGGGCCAACGAAAAGACAAGAACAAAAGCATTTTTTATCAGCGTCTTTTTCAAATTCAAATTTTGTTTTTTAACGTTGATTTGATTCATTATGGATACAGAAGATGGGAACAAGGGTGAGGAGAAGGATTCTTGGGGTGGTTTCACTGAGTTTAGCTTGGACCAAACCAACTAAGAACTGCCACGTCAGGATTTTCACCCGACAACATTGTATCAGAACATGGTGAGAAGGCTCCCAATGTTGTCTACAAAGGAATGATTGAAGATCAAATGTTGGTTGCTGTGAAGCGTTTCAAATCTGCTTGGCCTGATTCACACCAATTCGTAGTTCGTTTGTGCTTCTCTACTGATTTCAATTTTGCATCACACTGATAATAATTTGGGAAAATAAAAGTAAATTTATGTAATCACAATTCACAAGTGCAAGTGTTGTGTTGGTGGAGTACATCGACACATGTCAGGGACACTCTTGCACACCTACAATTTCAGAAATGTCGGTGCTGCATATGATGAAAGTTGATGTTTGATGTGTTTTGTTTGGTTGGATATTTTAGGACGATGCACGTGAAGTAGGGAAACTGCAGAATGATAGGATAGCTAACTTGGTTGGTTGTTGCTTTTAAGGAGAAGAGAGATTGCTAGTTGCAGAGTTTATGCGTAATGAAACTCTCTCTAAGCATCTCTTTCACTGTACGGGCTCTATATAAGAATCTGCTATATCCATGTAGAACACTAGTTTGTGATTTGTGTGAACTATATGCCGGTAGGGGAGACTCAGCCTATGAAATGGGCAATGAGGTTGAGAGTGGCCTTGTGTTCAGCACAAGCTTTGGAATACTGCAACATTAGAGGAAGGCCATTGTACCATGATCTTAATGCTTACAGAATTTTGTTTGATCAAGTAAGCTTTTATGATTAGGTTCTAGTCTCTTTTGAATCATCATGTTTTTATTAACTATTGTTTACATATGGTATCAAGGGTGGACGTTACGGTACAAATTTAGCTTTTACACCTCCAGAATATTTGAGGACGGTAAAAATTAAAGGAAAAAATGGGGGTTAATAGCACTTTTGATCCTTGTAATATAGGTCAAATTTGGTTTTAGACCCTGAATTGTTTTTATAGATTTTATCCCTGCAATTTTAGATTCCTTCATTTTTAGCCTTTGGTGGCATCTATCCATCCAAAAATGATGCGGAAGTACTCAACATTTTTCATGCATTCTTACTTAATCAATTTATTTTCTAAACCAGCACTGTTAATTGAAATTCGCAGGAAGTGTAATTTACAGTTTTGAAACACTTTTGCTTGATCTTCTGAGTGGAAAGCATATCCCACCCAGCCATGTATACTCTCTTATTACCCGCTTCACACTTTCTTTTTATTTTATTGCACTGTGTTTATTTTGTTTAGTGAATCTTTGATTCATAGAAGTTTTGACAACTTGTGCTTGAAATTTATTGGACTTGGACTGACAATAGCATCCTTGGACGGTTGGTTTAAAATGCTCAGTTGGTCACAGTAATTATAGTTTGTTTGTGAATAAAATGGAGACCATAATCCATATAGCATGGATACTTCAAATTGAAGAACGTTTTTGTGTCTGGCACGTGTGTATGACACTAACACATGCGGTTACATTTAATTAATTACTTCAAATTATTACTAGTGCCTATGTGTTGGCATCATAGTCCTTTAACATGCAGGCAATCAACCTTAATTTTCCACTGCTAATGGACTCATGTATGGAAGGTCGTTTTTCAAACGATGATGGAATTGAGATAGTTAGATTAGCTTCACATTATTAGCTTCCCCTTGTTACTTTTTGTTTCTGTTCTCTTTAACAAAGGCTATTTGGATTGGTTTATTAAAGCTTATTTGTTGGCAAAAACACTTGTGAGACTGATTGTAAGAGCTTATGGAAACTACTTATCACATATGTTTATAAGTTGTTTTTAGCTTATTTCCATAAGCTTTCTAAGATAGCTTGTAAAACAAGTATTTGCTATACGAACACCATTTCACATGATTGTATCTTTTGTTATAGAAATAGTTCATACATAAGCATTTGAATGATAAACACTTAATTAAACTTTTTTAATCTAAACATGGCCCAAGTCGATCAAGTATTATTGAAGCTTGGTAGAAGCATAAAATTTTATTTGGTTTACAGCTAGTGTCATTTGTCAGGTTTCATCACTTGTTTTATTGGGTATACTAGATGAGAGTGAACCATCAATTTCGGAAAGAGTGGGATACAAGGAGGAAGACGTTGCAAATGAGGTAAATCAAAGCTTTAATTCTAAGTGTTGCTGATTTTGTTAAGAGAATATTTCTTTGATAGGATAAGCTTTTTATTTTTGGCCCAAACAATTTTTTCAAAAGCTTCTTGATGACAAATTTACCAGCTACTAACCTTGATCTTTTTCTTAGACTTCATAATATATAGTGTTCAATGCTATAAATTTACTAACTATGCTTGCAACACAGCTTTCATTCCAAATATGGACAGATCAAATACAAGAAACAATGATTTCAAAGAAGCATGGAGATTCTGCTTTTCATGCAGGAGAATTCTCCAAGGCCATTGACTTCTATACACAAGTAAGTCAGCTATAATGCAACTGTTACATTGGTGGAAAGTTCCCGAACATGATTTTTTAATAGAACAAATTTTATACAATGAATGCTTTTCTATTGATGTAAAATTGTCTAAAATATTCAAATCAACACAAAAGTGGTTACCAACCCACTTGAGTTAGTCTGATGGTGTTGACTCGAGACCTTGGAGTGTGCTCCTTCTCAAGTGTTCTCCCTGATGCCAATTTAATTAAGTTGGACAAGTTTAATCTTAAAAAAACACAAAAGTAGTTTCCTTTTTTTTATATCATATTTAATCAAATCTTATTTTCAAGGCAAAATCGGTTTTATCTGACCGAAATCAAACATGTATTTAACTAAAATCATATTTGGTAGGAGAAAAGTTATTTAGTCGATCCTTGAACCGGATATCAAGTTTTTTCTTTTTTTAAAAAAATCTATAACTTATTGACTTCTCTTCCTTTTTGCTACTACCACCAATATCTGCATCAACGACCGCTCCGCCTAGGCTCACGCCCCGGGTTTTGCAGCGACCGTTGTGCCCTCCTACTCATTAGGGCCTTACCCTTTCCCCAACGGCCAGGTATAGGTTGTGCGCTTTAGCGCCATCCATTTTCGGAGCTAGTTAATTCGGCAGGTGAGTTGTTACGCACTCCTTTGCGTGAGGCTGGCTTAACAAAGCAGCGACTACCTTCGGCTCTTGGCAGTGGAGGGTTTACAGACAGCTGCACTTCTAGTCTAATATGCCTAGTGAAGCTACTTGAACCACCACTTTTTACTTTTTGTTTCTTGTGGCGCAGATATGGACATGTGATCAATGTTAATGAATTCATAGTTGATCAATGGTGGGACTATGGTATTCACCAACTGTGTACGCAAGGCGGTGTTTGTGTTGCTTCATGAACAACATGGCACAAGAAGCACTAGGACTTAGGAGACGCCATGCAAGCTCAATCAATACCTCCCACCTGGCCTACTGCATTCTATCTTCAAGGAGTGCCCTTCTTCAGCCTTGGGATGAACATTGATGCACACCAAAGTCTTAAAGAAGGCACGACAAGGAAACATGCACATATTCTTTCCTTCTTTCTGGTTACCTCAGCAAACATTAGCTGTATTATTATCTTCAACAAGATTCAAAGTTCAAATTAATAGTTGTCTCTGTCAACGAAATTATTTATGCTTATTAGCTGTGAATCTTAAGGTGCAATAGCTCGTTCGCCCTCGTTACTTTCATCGTGTCCTTAAAGAATCATTGATTTATTTAGCCCCCAACCAAATAATATAGTCCAATATTTTTTGTCAGGATAACATAAACGGGTAAAACTAAAGAGGCAAATTAGAAAGGAAGAATGAACTAAATTAACTGAGTAAATTATTCTATAGTTTTCTGTGAGCTACCTCAAGCTCACAATAGGTATCAACTCTTGATAAAATAGCTTGACCTCAACAGTCATGTGAAATAATAAAGACATTGCAAAATATTAAATTTAAGCTTCCTCAGGTTGCAACTACAAATACCGAGTCCTAGCTCAGGTAGATCAAACCACAAAATAGAACACAAATATAATATACTTGAATCATTGCTTCCCGCCAGTACCTAGAAGCTGACCAATTAGGTTAGTCACCTGACATCAACAAAAAAACACCAGTTAGACAACAAAGCAGTGATTATGGTTAACAAGTGCAGTTTCCATGAATCCAAAAGTAAAAGAGGATTGCTAAATATTTTTTTTTGAAGAAAGGATTGCTAAATATTACGAAGGAATTGTGCACGATAGGTAAGAATTGTACGTGTTTCGTTAAAAAAAAAAAAGCTAAAACGGTTATGTCCATAATTAATAGAAATCATGGGGAGGCCATTGTGTAAATCAACAGCCAAAAATCATTCTTGTGTTTCTTCACTGCTAACCATTGTACAAATCAGCATTTTCAAAAGTAAAAACCATATTCAGATCACAACTTCTATGATCCAAGCACTTAAATTGTTTTGCATTGCATCAAACTCAAGGCAATAAACAGTAGAAACTTCAAAAAGAGCACACATTTTAACAGATAGTAAACCAACTAAAATTGTACCTTTAAACATTTGAAGAACTATTTTAGCATGAGAAACAAACAACCAAATAATGGATTTGCAAAAAAAAAAAAAAAAACTTTGACCCATCCAATCCTAAAAGAGACATAAGGAACATCTTACATGCCAGTATTTGGAAACACAGCGGTCAATGCAGGTGTTTTCACCCATATTTAGCTCGGACTCCTTGTACCTGAGAAGATAAAGTGACAAACAAATTATATCACTCACAAGTCACAACAGGAGTCGAACAATTAACGCAACAGAAAAAGAGCCTTTTCTTACTTATTGTCAACACACTTATTGAAGCAGGACTGGGTCATCCTGAATGGTAAAAACAAACAGGGGTAAGCCAAATGAATAATCATGCTGACAACAAATCTTCATAAAAACTTAACATAAAAAAAATCATACAAGAAACGCAAAACAAGATAAACATTTTAGTTAATACCGAAAGCAAGAGAACATGACAGTGACAGAGAAATCTATGTATGTTCAACAAAAAATCTAGAATAAACCATCAACTCAATCTCTAAACTATCAGCCTCTATCTAATTTAGTCCCTAAGCTACATAAATACAATCAGTCCCTAAAGTATATGAAATCTATCAATTTAGTCTATAAATAATATGAAACCTGTCAAAATATATGAAAATCAATCAATTTAGTCTCTAACATCTTAATAGCAGGGACTAAATTGACAGATTTTATATACTTTATGGACTATAGTTTAGAGACTGGGGATTTTATATATCAATCAATTGTTTTCATAAAGTTTGGTGTGACTCTTTGGGAGAACTTTTGCAAACAAACCGAAATTTTTCATAAGATTTTTTCAACTTACTTTGATAAGTACTCCAAGATAGCTTTTGAAACATCTTATCTTATAGCATATACAAAAACAATTTAACTTTATGTTCCCATTTGCCATAAAAATAGCTTATGTAAGCTTATATATAAGCATTTATCATCATAAGCACTGTGCTATAAGCTGTGAATAAGTTGTTTATCCAAACAGGTCTAACATCGATAGTTTATTCCAAAATCGAATCTAACTGATAAAAAAAGTAAAAAAAGGGCTAATGCAATAACTGTGAAAACAAGTTGAAGAAAACCTACTTGTTGAACAATTCAACCCTATACTCCATCTCCTTTTCAGCCATTCCAAATATCTGCTCAAATTAACAAATAAATTATTTAAACAAAGAATCATAACAATAATAGCCAGAAAATAAAAATAAAAACTTGAAATCACAAAGGGTAATATACAAAAAATAAAAAATGAAAGAAAATTGAAATCAAAACGGGGATAAAAAAATATGGAATCGGAGCAAAAGAAGAGAATACCTGCCTGATCTTTATCGAGACCAGAAGGGGGCATTCCATTCGCGGCCATTGTTGATTGTAAGCTGCAAAACTAAACCCTACAACTTTCAATTCGCTCCAATGTGTGATTTAGGGTTTTTCGACCAAACTCAACTTGACGGCACTCTTTAATGTCAAGGAGTGGACACGTTTTAACGTAACTAGGTTATAATTTTCTCTCTAAAAAAAAATGAAGTTCTAATAAAAGACACTCTAACAATAGTTTTTACATTATATTTCCTTTAAAAAAAAAAAGTTTACATTATATTAAAAGACATTTAAAAAAAAATGTGAGCCAACAAAGCTGAGGAGATAAATGACAACGACTCATAGACCATAATCAAGATACCCAAACAATTAGAACATCAATATCGTCTGTATATTGTCGTGGTTACACAATAACTAATGTCTTTGTGTCAAAATGTCTTAGATAATTGGCATTGAAGAAGAGTAGTCAAACTCTCCATCGTTGCTCTACACGGCAACATATCCTTACCTGTAATTGTCAGTCTTTCTTTACTTTGAGTTTTTTTTTTTTATTAATAGGTTCATATTTATGCAAAGGTTGTTTTAAATTAATGTAAGATATAAATTTGTTTATACCATCCACATGGGTGGCATGGATGTAGGTACTCATAGCTTTCAATTTCGCTAGAATATTTCCACAAGTATTGTCCTCATGAAGAGTTTGATGAAGGGAGAAATTTTGCAATTTTCTTCACGCAATCCGTGATAATTTTCAACATATAGGCATAATAATAAGAGGAGTGATATTTCTACAACCAATTTTGTACAACTTTTGTGACAACCATTTTTTCTCTATTTTTATTGGACAAAAACAATAGAGAGAAAGAAAAAGAGAGAGAATAAAAAAAACATGTGAGTATGAGAGAGTTGTTTCAAAAGTTGTCAAAAATGGTCGTACAAATATCATTTCTATAATAAAAGCCAATGAGTGTCCCTATATACTAATTGTACCATGTGAAGCGAATCAAAATAAGAGTATAATCTTCCGAAAGTTAGCTAGCCAACACAATTTGAGACTAACAAGTAGAGTCTCAATCTCTGCACGAAGAATATTTGACCTACATATACTCCTATGGAATCCAAATTGGAAGCTCAATCCTGCTCTCTCTATAGCAATGTCATCCACATTAACCCTTCTGCCATCGAACCTCGCAAATAGGAGGATGAGGCTACTCTACGAAGCTGATATAATTGAATGTCGAATCGAATGTAATTCTTCAAAAATGAATTAATTCCGAGAGGCAAAAATGTTGCACATGATCAGAGGATCAATAATACCAACATCACACACAAATTTGACAATCCAATGTGAAATGTTATCTAAATTGATGACACATTCCTGAAACCTCATTCAACCCACGTCCTGTCGCAACACGAGCACAAAAAACAAAGTGTTAAATGTACTCTTCCTCCTTCTCACATAGCAGAGAAGTAGGAGAGACATCAACCCCTCTATGAGTAAGAATTTCTTTCGTAGGAAGCAAGTTGGAACAAATCTGCCATATACAGAACTGCACCCTTGCAAAGACATGCATCTTCCATATCCCTTCTATGATTTGTTAATTATTGTCTCAGTATTTATTTTATAATCTAAAGTGAGTTTTATTTGAAATTTTTATTCTTGTATAAAATGTTGCATACACATGTAAAGATAAGATTTCTGTCAAAAAATGTAAAGATTAGATAAATACATCTAGTCACAACAATATCCAAATCATCTAATTTTCGAGGGTTTCTTTTTCACAAAACCACACGAGTCTGAAAGTATATTTTAAACGGAAAAAATAGCATAAAAATTGTATTTTGATTTAGGAAAATATAGTTTTAAAGTGACTCTAAAGTGAGAAAAAAGCTCCCCAATTTTATTAGCCTTGAAGATGCACTAACAGTCTTGTTTAAGCTCCATCACCATTTTCCTACAATTGTAGAAAATAAATACCCATACTGAGGGGACTCTAGTAGTTTTTCTCATGTAGGAGGTCCACGTCGCTCTTGAGTTTCATAGGTAAATGTCTTCGCAGTAAGAAGTATTTTTCTTTGATATAATAATAGATAGATATAAACTAGAAGGCCAAAGACAAATACCTATCAAGAAAGAAGAATTCAATCCATTCAGCTTACCCTCCCAAAACAAATTTCATGGTCAGGAGGTCATTTACTCAGAAATTTAAAAGAAAGAAGCACAAGAACCTTACATGAATGCCAAAGGTATATTTCACGATTGACTCAAAAAATGTTAACATAGTAAAAAACAACTATGGCAGTTGAAAATCTAATCTAAGACACAAGGCATAATGTTGATAACATTAATCCATAATGTCGATAACATAAATCCAAATCCGAAGTCACTACAAAGCATTAACTTGCTTGGGGTTCAACTTTTAAGTCACTGTCTGTGGAACTTGTCAAGGTTGGTGAACTTTCTGATGCTTTTACTACACCTGGGAGGTACCTCCAACAACGCTTGTGAACTCCACTAATTTTTTTCGGAGCATCTACTATTGGCAAACCTGCAATAATTTACATGATATCAAAGCATGCCAGAGATGGGTTGTTTTAAAGCCATGTTTTTCATGAATCAAATGTTAGTCTACTTAAGCTGTTAGTTACTCGTCAGTGAAATGATAAGGACTTCACAACAACCATATTGAAAATAACTATTTATCAATTGAGTTGAGTTAACCAAGAATCTTTAATAAGTATACACGTTTGTCTGAAAAAGAAAAAGTGATACTTATACTACTTGTCCGAATAGATTGTACCATAGAATCCATCCACAAGTAGCAAATGAAAGAATTAATAAAATGAAAAGTGTTTTCTCATGGAACGAACCGCTGAGGATTCGTGGAACAGAAGAACAGAAAATTATTTTGTCTTGGAGCAGTTTATTTCTGGCAATATGTTTCAGAAGTGCTGGCAGGAATACATGGGCTAATATTTTTATCATGTTGCAGTTTATGCAGTCTCTTAGCATGTTGATTGCAGAAGCATGTCCATATTTCACAAGTTTTCTCCATATACATACCATTATTTTGTCTTGTGATATGACTGTCATTATGGCTTCTCTTTGGAGCTCCGTTAATATGGTTGTTCTCAATATGGTTGTTTCATGGGAACCTATTCACTAATATGATCATAAATTGAACTGTTATGTTTTATTTTAGCCGCTATTTGTTTTTCAATTTAGACGAATTTCTCATCCTTCCCGGGTATTTACTCTCCCTTCTTTCTATCAAACATATCTTTCTTCTATCCCTCAACAAAAATTGAAAATTTCAAAGGATAATAGATTTTCTCACAAATCCAGAACCAAATCACAAGTATCTAATAGTGTCAGACTGTCAGTAACTTAGTAGAACATTCCAACAAGGCCATTACCAATAAAAATACTACATCAAACATTTGGTTACTGATAAACATACTTTTAAACATTTAAGATCTATCGAGAACACTAGCAAAAGCAACATACAATTAACTGAACTCTTCGAGCACCAACATGTTTTATAACAAAAAAAAAAAACCAGAAATGAATGCAATTACTTTTTTCAAGAAAAGAAGCAAATAGCAAACAATCATTGCCCTACATATTGTCATAACCCTTCAAAAAAAGGAAATAAAATGGAGTCTACAGCAGATGGTTCTATGTTGATATCCTCAAACAATCCAAAAAACCATTTTGCACAGCCTGGGCAAGTGACCCAACATTCAAGTTAAGCTGGATAAAACTCCTAATTCTACTGATAATTACCATATGGAACTTATATTAAATAAATCAGATTTTGGGACACCACCTTAAACATAAAAATAAGATAACTTGCTTGAGTATCAACAAAAAATTTTGGGTAAATTTCCAATAAGCACGTTCAAAATTTCCAGCACTAAAAAATACATCCAGCTTCATTTTTTCATTAACTCATTCATGATTTAAAACTTAAAAAACACAACTCATAGAATCATAAGATAATTTGAGGACTTGAAGAACCAATAATGTGCACCCCAAGCAGTATCTTGATTTAAGTTACTCACAACTCTAAATAAATTTCCCATAACAAAAATACAAAAAACAAATTGCAAGCACGTGGGTAGAAAATGTATTCACTAAGCTCAGTGATAAAGAAAAAACAATGTAGGCAAGAATTTTAATTGAAAAACCAAGATTAAGCAAACCAAATAAGACTATGACAAAAGAGAAATCAGCCGTTATCTACTTCGATTTAAAACAGAAGGCAGCACTTATTTTATCACACAATGGCAGTTTCCAACAGAGCAACAAGTATCAAACTGTCATGCAAAAACATAAAGATATTAACTTCAGAATGTGACCAGAAACTTGTAGCATGAAAGACAAGTTTAAGTTTATCCCACTAAAGTCCTATTTGGATAAACAACTTATTTTGCGACTTATAACATAAAAGACTTATGAATAAGCTATTTCTATAGCACAATATAAATCAGAAGCAACCTATTTTTGTATAATCTATAATCTATTTTCATAAACTATCTTAGAGAGCTTATGGAAATAAGCTGAAAACAGCTTATCAACATATCATAAGATGTTTTCATAAAATCGGTGACTTAGTTACCACTTTTACCCCAAAATGTGAAAACTAAGGCTCTTATCAAGCGAATTCTATATAACATACAATATAAGTAATCAAACAAATAAATAAATAAAAATACTGACTTACAACATTTATCAAACAGTTTATGAGCATAACTAGAATACCATAAAAATAAAACCCATTTGAAAAATTAAAACAACTAACCGTTTTTATGAGCAATACCCCATGCTTTTCCATGTTTCCCATCCTGCGAAATAAAATACAAAATCAATCAATAAAAAAATAATAAATAAAAATGTGAAATTTAAAAGAGAAAAAAATGAAATGTGAAGAGAACCTTGTAGAGATTGAGTTTGGTGATTTCGTAAGAAACTTCCTTCCAATGAGTTTTGGCCATGTGGTAACCGATTCCCCAGTTAGGTAAAAACTGAGCTACTTCGAAAAAGTTTTTCTTCTTTCTTCGCTTTGATTTCTTAGTAGTTTCGGAAGCGGCATCGGAGGAAGGTGAAGGAGAAGAAGTGGATAGGGTTCTGATGAAAGTGAAGGTTGATTTGAGAATGGAAGAGTTTTGAAGAGTGTTGATTTTGCTGCACATTGCATTCGCCATTGATTTCGACCTTCTTTCTTTCTTTCTTTCTTTCTTTCTCAGTTGCGGCTTTTGCCCAAAATGAGTAAAGAGAACGACCAAGTGATGTATGAATAATTTTACACGTTATTTTACCAATATTTTATTTTTTTTAAGAGAAAAAAATATATATTCAATATATTGACTTAAATAGGTCTTTCGTCCCTCCAAATATAAGTCATTTAAATTTTCGTCGCTGAAGTTACTAATTATTCAAATCTGTCACTGCAAATATTAATCATTTGACTTTTGGTCTTAATTAGGTTTTTTTTTGCTGAGATGAGCTGTCATTAGCGACAAGGTGTACATGTGGCAAGTGATGATTCAACGAGGTGGTTGAGTCTTTCGTCCCTGCAAATATAGACAATTTGAATTTTCGTTCCTGAAGTTATTAATAAGATGTAATTAGGACCATGTTTCAAATGATTAATATTTGCAGTGGTAGATTGGAAGGATTAGTAACTTCAGGGACGAATTCAAATGACCTATATTTATAGGGACGAAAGACCTATTTAAGCCAATATAATAACATATTTAACGTTGTTGAAAACATAAAAAAATGATTTCACGAATAATCTGACAACACTTATGTCAATAGCTTACAATAATAAAATGTCTATAAGTAAAATGTCTGCAACGCTAACGCTCAAATCTATGAAGAAAAATCAAACAGCGACAATCAACACAACACCACACCCAAACAACGAAATCCATGAAAAAGCGCAAAGGAATTTTTTTTGATCTATTTAGAAACCACTCGTTTAGATTAAAAGAATGAAAAAAAATGCAAACGAGTGATTCCAAGCCTAAAAATGACTCAGACCACCCCTATGTGATTAGTGAAAAAGAAAAAATACTTATAGATATTTTAAGGCTTGTCTCCAGGTCTCTAGCCTCCTGTACAATTCCTCCTTCGACTCACCAATCAAGACTACATCATCTGAATAAAAAACATACATCAAGAGTTAGCACTGAGATCTATGTTTTTTCGCAGATGATGTAGTCTTGATTGGTGAGTCGAGGGAGGAATTGAACGGGAGGCTAGAGACTTGGAGACAAACCTTAGAAGCGTATTATTCCTGAGTAGAAGCAAGACGGAGTATATGGAATGTAACTTCAATAAAAGGAGAAATATGTCTACTTTGGAGGTGAAAGTTAGAGATCATATCATACCCCAAGTTACACGGTTTAAATATCTTAAGTTCATAGTACAAAAGGACGGAGAAATAGAAGCAGGTGTAAATCATCGTATTCAAGTTTGGTGGTTAAAATGGACAAGAGGCTCATGTGTTTTTTGTGATAAGAAAGTACCACTTAAGTTGACAGGAAAGTCCTATCGAAGGGGATCAGTGAAGATGAATTTCTTAAATATATTATTTCTTAAATATATGCTTTGAAGATGAATTTTCAAAATTAGAGGGGATCGGTGATTTTAGTATAAAGATGGTGGAGAAAAGAAAATATAATGCATACACGTTGATATATTTGCTTTTTGAGTTATCATTGATAGTTGATACTACATGTGGCAACTGCAACAACTAAAATAGTTTTCTCTGCTATATAGGTTATCAAGAATGAGTTGTGAAATCGCATAAGATATCATTTAAATGATTGCTTAGTTATGTATATATAGAGAAATGTTTTTTATTGAGATAGAAAATGAGAAAAATATTCAATATTTTAAAAATTAATCAATTGTAGAGAACAATTGTGATGTATATTTCTGATTTTAAAAAAAATGAAATGTAATATATATTTTTAACACTACAAATTATATGTATGGTGCCTCCACAAGTCAAAATTTTTGGCTCCGCTGCTAACTACATGTATCCCTTTTCCATCTCATGCCCATTTGAGAATAAGGTTAAACAATTTGGAGCCAATATTGTGAGAAGAGAAAGTGAGGAAATTGTCCTCTTGCCCATTTAGACCATAAATGCATCTAGAGGCTACACAGCCTATTACTATTTTCTCCCGTACAATATTCGCCCCAAATTGTTTAGTCTAATTTTGAAAATGGACAATTGAACAACTTGCAGAACAACATAATGTATTTGCATATTTTCATTTATTATTTTGACACAAGTTAATATGTGTTGTATCCCAAAGTTTATATGAAACTAAATTGGTAGATGAAAATGACCAGTTGTTGCTTATGTAATTTTGTCTTTTGGGCTTAGATTCTCTTGTTACCCGATAAAAGAAAAGAAATCCGTACATGTAAAATTGTTTTCAGTATATGTTACTTGTGTTTGCCTTATTTGTTGCATGATTACAAACAAATTTGATCCCATATTTCATGTCATTATGAGTATTAGATACACTTGGAGGTTTATTATGTACATTTTCTAAAGCTGAGGTCGATTTTGAACCGATGCCTCAACAAGATAGCACAATCATGCATGTACCAATGCCTATTCTTTTCAAATGATTTCTCATCCAAGAGACCTAAAAAACTAAGAAATTTTTTGACCCCTTTAATAATGTGAACCACAATCAAATTGTGGCCAAATATAAGCCATGATTATGTATTTATGTTGCCATCCTAGTGCAGTTAGCTCCTTAGGAATTCCCATGGTCCTGATCCAGTTCCAATCCTGCATCAATGTAGTTCATTGATTGAATGAAATTCATCGAAATGTTGCAATGCAAGTGTTGGAAGTAAAGTTGCAGAATATGAAAGAAAACATTAGGATAAAAATATTTTTGAGAATAATTACCTCAAGAAGCCAGCAAAGGCTCTTAAACTCATATAGATTGTCAGTGCAACCCAAATTCCAATGAATCCACCATCAGATGACAAAATAAGTAGACAAATTATGCTAATAATTGCCACTATAACCTGAGAATTAAGAATGCCATAATTAAATAATGCAACTAATTGTATATTGTTAACTTCATACTTGTTACTCAAGGAAACAAAACATTGTAGCAAAAGTTTGGATATTGAAGCCTATAAAGCATTAACACAAATATGAACACCGAAAACGACACTGACATGTTGGCACCAGTAAAAAATTGAAGAAAATTAAACGTAACCATGTGTCGGTGTCGAACACGGAGACATGTCAGACACCAAACACGTCTTTGATGTGAAGCATCGGTGCTGCGTATATTGAAACTGCGTCATTTTCAATGATTCTTCAAGATTGGTGAAGATTGAAATATAGACTCACCATGGAGAAGGCTAAAAGTAAAAGATCAATGCAGATTAAAACATGGATGAAGTTACATACCATGGAGAAGGCTGAATATGCAAAATCAGATGCCCCAAAGTTGACACCATCAAATACAAAGGCCAAACAGTTCAGGGGTTGAGTGAGTGCTACAAACTGGAAAGAGATTTAATATGAATGTAAGTTCCACTTTTTAAGGGGTTTGAAAATTTAGATTATCAATATAACCTTTCCAAATTTGAACACGAATAAATTACCGGGACCCCAACTCTAATGAGGTGGAGGACATCGACATCTTTTGTAAATAGTTTAGCTCCAAAGTGCAATCCTGTTCCAAGAATGAATGCAAGTGCCAATCCAAGAACCACGCCCATCTTCAATATAATTATCAATCTCATTTACAATTCAATGTATTATTCAAAAAGCAATTAGTGAGAAGCGTTTATAGTCCTTGTTAAAAAGGACCAGCGATCTTAAAAAAATAATGTAGAAGACCTGCAATACTCGAGTAGCAGTTGTTGAGGCCTTTTCATAGTCCTTGTTAGCAAATGCACCTGCAAGAATCGCCTGAAACCAAGTTGATGTTTTTTTCGGAAGTTATTATTTATGAACTTATAGAAAGCCAAGAGAGTAATGAATCATATCTCACCTGCCCGGCAACAGCCAGACCATCAGCAAGAAGAGACACTGCCAACCAAACCTGCAGACAGACTTGAAATGCAGCCATGGATGTTGATCCGTGGTGTGCAGCTAATGATGCAGCCAGTGTCACACAGAATGTTACCGCAATGACTCTCATGAATAATAGAAAACCTGCACAACAATAATGAAACGGGAAGGACAATCAATAGAACTACAGATTTAAACGAAAAAGGAGTGGCATGGAGGAAATTTCTAAGACAAATTTGACGCGTCAAATTTGTGTATAAACTTTAAATAACATTGAACAATTTGTTTCTATAATATCCCCAGGAAATATATCTCTGCTAAAAAATTAATGACAAAGCCATTTCGTATATATAAGCATAATAAACCCTTACCATTTTTGGCAAATCGGTCGAATTGCATATGTTTGATGCTTGGAGGTATAAGATCAACTTGTTTGTTCAAACTCCACAGGAGTATAGCTGAAAGTAGATACCTACATTTACAGTTAATATGAAAATGAGAGATGACAAAATCAAAAAGAAGCAAAAGGAAATTAAGAGACAAGATAGGTCTGCATAAAGTATTCCTTAAATCTCTATTGAACTATAATCAGATAATTGAATCACAACCAAGTAAAACATACTGAGATATAACATGTGCAATGGCTGCACCGTTGACACCCATACGGAACACAAAAATGAACAGCGGATCTAGTGCTATGTTCGTCAAATCTCCTGCCACTGGATTACAACAAACATATAGTAATAAGAATCAGACCATAGCAAATAACAATTGAAGTTTGTCAAGGCATACATACCAGTGGCATATAAAGGAGTTTTAGTGTCTTTAAATCCTCGAAAAACTCCCTGCATCGCTAATGAAAGAAGAACCGCAGGAGCACCAAGAGATCTCAATTTCAAGTACTGCTGTGCAGGATGTAGCATAGGAGAATCCTGTACAGATGATCCATATTATTTTTAAATCATCGTATACGAGGTCAAATCATTAAAGATATAGGTTAAAATAAAGACCGAAGTGATATTAGCCTATAAGTAAGTCTCTTGATGTTTATACAAAAGGACTTACAGAAGTCACTCCCATGAAGTTCAATAAAGGTTTTGCTGCAGAAATAAGTAATGTTGCCTGGACGAGGCCAAGGATACCTCCAAAATATAACGCCGATGAAGCTGAAGGAATTTTCCTTCTCTTATGTTGATCATCCTTAACTACATTAAAGCTTTCAACAACCGAATCTGAGTTGTCAACACATTCATAAGTTAGTAATCAGGAATTTTTCTTGGTTTTCCTGTTGAGAAACAAGGCTTGGCAGACTATCAGGAAAGTAGAAGAATGGTACTTTTCTGCGGTAAGAACTCTTTGGTTTCAGCATCCGGAGGTGTCGCAGCTTCCAAGCATCCATTCTCCTCTACCTGCGAGCTTGCGTCGCTTAGGGCATCTTCCTCAGCCACAAAAGAAGTTGTGACACTGACTAGTGGGAATATAAAGATCCTTGATGCTTGATTGAATAGAGCTATGGAAACTCCTACTGCAGCAAGCTCCACTGGACCTGTAAAGACCAATAATATCCAACACTTGATACATTATAACAAATTCAAATTACATAGTATAACTTAATTACATTGATTATTTGGATTTCTTCAATCCATTTTTCGAGACGGATCAACATTTAGTTTCCCTATAGTTCTCTTCATATTTTCTAGTGAAACTATCTTTTGTTAATTCACTTGTGAGACAAGCTTCAGTCACTCAAATCTTGTGCATGTGTTGGTGCTTCAAAAGAGTTCTTGTTCAACTAATTTGAACGGCTATGTATGATCGACTTTTTTGGATGATAAATTTAATTGCAGAAAGATTTATGTAACAAGCTCAAAGCAAACAAACTAATAACATGATAACATACCTATTTGGCCAATGAAGGCCGTATCGACCAGTGATGCTATAGGATCAGCTGTCAAAGCCATTGCAGCCGGCAGTGCAATTGACAATATTTCGCGACCAAGATTGTCTAATTTAAACACTAGTCTGCAGTAAGAAGGAAATCAAGAGTTAAACCTAGGCACATGGAATTATGAAAAGAACATCACAAACAACTGCTGAAAGAAAAAAAAATGAACTAAAAATATGAAGTAAAGTTCATAACAGCTCATCACTCTGTACCACCAAAAAATATAATTGCTAGCTTGAGGAATTGGAACTTAAATTTCAAAATCATTAAACACAATAATTGAAAATTTGTTGAGGAGATAGGACAAAAAATGGTATACCTAGCATCCTTGAAGAAAGTGCAAATTGGTATTCTCATCCAATCACCTATAGAAAACAAACTCTCTTTCTCTGCCATCTCTGAAGTGCCAATTCACTGTTTTAGGTGAAAAACAGAACGAGAGTTACAACAAGAACTTGTTTAGAAGTTATAAGGCTAGTGATAAAAAAAAAATTAGAAGAAACAAAAGGTGGTCCAATGTCTACTAAATGTGTTAATTTTTTTATCTCAAATATTAACATAATTTAGAGCCAAGAATATATTCTCCATATTATGTGGTTAAAATACTGACCAACAAAATAATTGAATATGCATCAAGGAATAAGCATCAAATTAACAACAGTGATGGAAAGATAATAAAATGCTTTAACAGAATCAAAATGAATAGACCCTCTCACTCAAAGGAAAAACACAAACTATATAAACCGTCATAATGAAAAGAAAGGGTGAAAATCATGTGAAAAATAACACTAACTCAAGGTTTTGAAACTCCAAACTCTACCTATCAAATCAATAGAAGGATTCAACTGAACTTAAAAGGTGAAAAGCATGTAAAATCTGCAATAATCTGAGAGAAGAAAGGAATAACATGAAAAAGGTGTGATGCTAGAGTGAATAAATAGAAAACAGTTTAGTCTAGAACATAATCAGAAACGTCTTTAAGGTTGCAACAAAACAAAACAACATTGGACTTATTTGAGACGAAAAAGGTGTCCACAAATATGTTAATGTGGGGCCTAATTTCCACTATAGTCTTAGACTGCTACGACTAGTACCTAAAATTTCGTGAAGATGTTTGGCCTTCCCCAGTCACAGTGTAATTATTATGGTTATTATTAATATTTTAATTTTAATATTATCGTATCTTCATTTACCATGAATTGCTAGTACAAAATGTATGTGGTGACGGTATACTTGAATATTTTTTGACGTCAAAGTTTAGAAGTGTCATTGCATGGTTATGATAGACTGACACGTGTATGACAATTCTTTCCTGGAAGGTTCATCAGCAGAAGAAGAAAAAGAAAATAGAAAAAATCTTTGGTAGAGTGTTCCCCAGTCACCACCTATAGAAAAGGAGGAAGAAAAATGCTACTCTTTCAATATTGAATGACATCTGTTGACTGTTTTACATACATAGATTAGATAGATGCTCAATTCCTTCGGTTTTTAAATATAAGCAAAATTCACTTTTTAGGTTCATTCATTTAATGATGTATGTGGTTCATAATGGACCACATACATCATTAAATGAATGAACCTAAAAAGTCAAATTTGTTTATATTTAAAGACGGAGAGAGTATTTAATATCATTAATTATTTATTACTTAATTTTAAATAATGAAGTATGTATTATTTTACTCCATTCGTTTCAAAGTACTAGTTTAACGTTTGTGTACCATTTTTAAGGAAATAATTAATTGTTTTGATTTTAATGGTAAAATTAGTATTACATCCGTCTCTAATTATAGGGTGCTTTTGTGAAAAACACGGGAACTAAGAAAGTTGACTGTTGAATTAATTTTGTTGACAATTGCTATTGTTTATGTTTAACCTTTATGAAAGAGAATCAGATGATGTTTTCATAGAATATTTATTATATATTGCAGAAAAATATACATCATAAATAGAGATATAGTGGCTAGAGACTAGAAAAAGTGAAAGCCAAACCATAGACTCTCATTAACATAAAGTTATCATACCATTAGGACACAATCCGATAAATTCCGTCTATTTTTCACAACTTTAAAACAATTCTAGAAGTTCAACCAAACTAAGCAAACATGTTCAATTGCCTCAACAAAGCATATACACAACTCACATATGTTCATAGTAGCTTAGACATATGAGTATCCTAGGCCAATTTCAAGAAATCATAAAACACGCCAAGTTCGTCTCATTTTTATCATATCGCAAAACCAATTCATTATAAAAAAAAAGGGTTAAATAAGTTTTTCGTCCCTATAAATATAGCGAATTTTGATTTTAGTCCCTATAAAATTAAATTGAATGTTTTCATCCTCACAAAAAAATTTATTTTGTTTTTCGTCCCTAATGGATATAATTTTGACGTGCTTTTGATATTTTTTAAACATAATATAAATATATAAATGTCGAATATAATAAACGGACATAATATCGATACAATTTGAACATAAATTTTTTTGACATCTATATGAACATAAAGTGGCCATAAGGACGAAAAACAAAACAAATTTTTTTGTGAGGATGAAAACATTTGGTTTAATTATTTAGGGACTAAAATCAAAATTCACTATATTTATAGGGGCGAAAAAC
>Ga0315914_1001205_pt1 | contig 37750 bp, 18 predicted proteins | sample MpolenodulesMG_FD_203920 | JGI IMG/M metagenome (GOLD analysis project Ga0315914, IMG submission 203920) | Medicago polymorpha root nodule microbial communities from Los Angeles, California, United States - elongated nodules | ecosystem: Host-associated > Plants > Roots > Nodule | place: USA...
GTGGAAGCGACCGCCTCTGTGAGAATCTGATAGGCACCCCTCACCGTGTAGCCTTCATGAATGTCTGGATCCCACTGCCACCTGTCAATAGTATTAGCCTGCACAGAAACACCAGCAAGTAATTGTCTACACTCCGCCAACAGTTCTTCTTCCCACGCCCACAACCTTCTCCTCCACCTCCACGCCTCGCCCCCCTCCTCCCATCCTAACTCAAACATATCAGCCACAGTGATTAACTGAGTTGTCGCTAAATCAAATAAACGACCAAACATATCTGCAAGAATACTAATTATATGAGTCGGAATTCAAACCGTAAATTCACAACTTCTTCATATTTAGGTGTGTGACTACTTGACCAAAATAATGTATATCATTGTTTTTCTCTTTTTATTAAATTTAAATTATATATCGTTAACGTAAAATGTTTGAACACTTTCCATCAATCATAATATCTTTTTTTGTGCAACCAATCATAATATCTAATCGTTATGAATGTTTGACTTTTATCGTAACATCTTCTAAAGTCATATATAATTGGTAGCGATGTGATTACAATGCAAGAAAGATTGCACTAAAAGAAGTTAAAACTTTTTTTATTTTCAAATTATGATTTTTTTATGTCAATTTCTTTTAAATGTTTAAATTATTTATTGTGATTTGTGACTAACGCTAATTTTTAAATTACTTATTGTGAGTTGTGACTAGCGCTTTATGCTATATTTTTCTAAATGAAAAATTTGTTATACAGGACTTACTTTTATTTCTAGCCAACGGCCAATTTCATATTTGAAATTGTAACAGTTGTATTCAACTTTTACGGATTAATAACTTTGTCATTAAAATTGTAACATATCAATCGAAAAATTCCATCCGTTAAGTTAAATTGTTAGAGAACATAATGTGACACATTAAATAAAAATGTGACCTTTTGATATAAACTATCACTACCATGTCTCTGAGAAAAAAAATGGCAATCTTATTGATTGTAGTTGGCATACATGGTTGGACATTCGGTTTATCGATTGTTGTGTCTTAATTTTTAGTTTAAAATCCGGTCGTTGATAAGTTATACACAAATTTTATTGTTAATTGTCAATGGAGTTGATGGCTCTCCTTGATCTTGCTCCCCTGATCTAAATTTTTATGTGATCAAACAAAAAAAAATGTCACGTCACTTGACATGATTTTTTATTGGATTTTGATTAGGGTAAAAAAATTGGAAAAATAACTCTAAATCGTTAACCTAACAAATTATAATAGATAAATTTGTCGTTGTAGATATGCCAACAATAATAAAGTCTTGGCTCTTATAATATATCATGATTTCTAACTGAGTGATCTTTTTAAATCATGACTTGTGGCTTATGGACGAAATTATATGTTCACTCCTTTTATTTGTAATTTCTGCTGGCTGTCTATAAACTACAACTCAATTGTCAAAAAAATTAGATCAACAATATGGTCGTCTAAAAACATTAGATAGACAATTGAAATTAATAAATTTGATCAAATAATTTTTACCACAAATAGTTTGAGTGGGTCATTTAATATTTGCACACAAAATATCACCTGTTACATGACAGAATAGGCGAGCATTTCGTGTATATGGAACACTACTGTACCTGTTATATAAATAGCATCTTGCTTTTCATGCTGCGCTGTTTCAGTTCAAAAACACATTTATTGAGTTAACCATTATCTTGCTGATAGTTATGTAGAGTAACCTGGATTTGTTTTGCAGTGCACATCAATGACAGCAATGACTTTCCATTTTTGCCGTCTATAGTGTTCCACGGTAGATACTCTCGATATATGACAAAATGAAAGTCAGCTACTGTTGATACTACATTTTTGAAGCAATCAATGTTATAAAAGTATATGTGAATTTATTTATATAAAACATAAAAAATAAAAAAAACATTCAAGCATGCTCTAAAAATAATATACTAAATATGTGTCCTCGTGTGACAAAATCAGCATTTGTATGGTTGATTTAATCTCAGTTTAAATATGAAATTCATTCCAACTAACAGAGCGGCAAGAATAGAATGATAATATTTGTAGACCACATGTTCAACTTGTTCAACGATTTTCATACCAAATGGAGGCTCAAGCCTTCTAGATGACACCAAATATATTAACAATAAGAACAATCTATCCACATTTTAGACGAAATGGAGGCTCAAGCCTTTAAGATGATAACAAATATAAACAGAAAATTACTACTAGAATAGACAATTTTATCTCGTAATTACGTACTTTATAAATATCCAACAAACATTTTCATAGTTGTCCGAGTATTAATTTGCTCATGTCAACAAAATGATTATACCTTCAAAAGCAAGAAAGACCGTGGTAAATATAAATCATTATATTAAATGTCAGCAAAATAAACTGCCTTTATGACCAGTTCATATATGAAGCTTAATCTTCTAAAAAAAATACATTTGATACATTACATAACAATGTAAGTAACTTCTTTCCAAGCCAATAAGCAAGGCAATCACTAATTATTTCCTAGAAATACAAAATTGAGTTGCTTTATTTCTCACTATCAAAGAATATTTCTTATGAGGGTGCCTGTAATACAGTACTTGAATTAAGTTAGAACCTGAAGACAAAGACTTTTGCTCGTGACGACTATACTACATGCTGAATAATTTAATGTTGCAAAATTTAATCGAGGAAAAACTCCCCGTTGCTCTGGCTTTTTGTCCTTTTCATTCCTTTGGCTTTTTACTCATGGTTTTTCGCTTGCTAGCATCAAGGTATTTCTTCCGTAACCGGATTGCCTTTGGAGTAACCTTCATGCCAGAAAAAATGTCACAATCAAAACAATCAGATAATAGCATTTTGTCACAGTAACATTGTCTGTTTTTTTTTTCTTTCCTTTTTCCATTATTCCATTTAACAACGTGCATTCAAAGGATACATATTTGCCTTATTTGGATGATGACCATTTGATCTCAACAAGGTCTTTTTTGTTTGAAATATTATTTAGTTTCCAGCTCATTATTTTCATTTTACTGTTTTTTTTTTTTGGTCAGGCATTTTACTGTCTTTAAATGAAAACAAAGTGTGATAATTTGTAATGAAGTAAACTCTCAATTTGTCCGTCAAATTAGGGTCTCATCACATTAGCCTTCTAAATATTTCTATCATAAAATTATTCCCTTCTGAACCAAATTGTCCTCATAGTAGAACTTCAATAAATAAAAAATCACAACATTAGACTACATAAAAACACCAAATTAATCCATACATGTATATAACTAGAACTATGACAGCAGAACAAATTTAGAGTTAATTATTGAAACCAGTGTTGTCGATGACAGATGGCGGGCCATGGTGAAGAGAGAAAATCCCGCCATTCTGGTTGCTTTGTGGCGGCAATATAATCCGGAAAATCCCGCCATATTGGCTGAAATTGGGCGTGCCGGAGAGCCCAAAAACCACCACCAATATCCGCCATGGTGCCACCATGGTCAATATTTGACAGACACTGATTGAAACTTGAGGATCCTAGTTTGAGGGGGAAAGATTTGAGGACTGATATCGCTACACTATAATCATCGGGGGACTATTTGATGTCAAAAATCTTAAGAGGATAAATATGACAACATCATGATATTTGCAGAACCAATTTGTTTAATTGGGTACTGGGCATGGAGTGGAGGCGGGCTGGGGATGAAGCACCCTTAACATATTTTCATCGTGAAAATCAGATAAAACTTTTTACAGCATTAATAATTTGTAGATTAGAACGTACCTCAATAAGCTCATCTGAAGCTACATACCCTATAGCTTCTTCAAGTGTCATCTGCAACCAAAAAACCACGAGGTGTAAGAAAACATATTAAGCTCAAGAACCATCATCTTCTTAGGCTCTTCCGCTAACTACTTTCCAGCCACAAACAAAATATTTCACACAGCCACAAAATGATGCCAGGTCTAGTACATAAAAGTTGCTAGGTTCCTTGAAAGATTTTGGCAATAACAGCACAGTTGAATCCAAGAAATGCAAAGAACACGAAAAGCATAATTAAAATACAACAACAACAATCAAGTCTTATCCCACTAAGTGGGGTCGACTATAAAATAAAAGCATGATTAAAATATTGATAATTTTCTATTTCACCAGTTGATAATAGGGAAATTAAACCATGTAACCTAAAAAAATAAGGAAGTATTTTTTCAGCTACAAATCATTATTTAAAATAATTAAACAAACAGAAACTTCAAAAACTTTAACTATTCGATCAGAGGTTTTAAAAGCATCCATGTTATATACAAGTAGATGCAATATTGGAAACACTGCACAGACTGAGCCTGTAAGTTTTCATTGCTTTGGCCTTTTTTTGGTTTGAGAGAAATAGAGGAGAGGGGGATAGAGAAGAAAGAAAGAGAAGAGAAGTTGGAGATTTCTCTTGTTTGGCAAGAAGAGAAATTGAGAAGAGAGAAGAATAATTGGCAGGTCCCATACCCTTTTGTTTTCTCTTCAAAAGTGAGAAGAAAGAGGGAAGAAGACTAAGAAGTCTCTAATGCCATTGGTTTTTTAATTAATCATAAATTATAATGTTGTCTTATCAAGGATATTTTTGTCTTTTTAAAAAACAATAACATCCCTTTCTCTTCTATTTCTCTCTTCTTTCTCTTATACCAAACAATACATCAAATCTACTCTTTTTCTCTCTTCTTAAACTATCTCTTACCTATTTCTGTCTTTCCAACTTCTCTTCGAAACCAAACACACATGTCACCCTAGTTTTTTTGAGCTAAATAAAGATTTTTTTTTAAATATCCAAGCATGTGAACTCCTAACTATGTCTGATCAAATGATGAACCATTCCTTCACAACTCATTGCTGGACATTTGATGTTTAAATGCACTTTAATCATGAATTAAGTAGGTATCAGAATTCTCAATTATCTAAAATAAGCAAGATTTAATGGCATAACATTGACCCATAAATACATACAAGGCGAGGAGGAATCAGCTTCACAGTATCATCCTTGTTCACAGAGCGTACATTTGTAAGTTGTTTGGCCCTCACTGGATTAACCTGCAATTTATATCAGTCTGTCAGTTTGCCACCAACATTGACGTACCACTGGCAGTTAGGCTAAGAATTCTTCTTACATCAAGATCTGTATCCCGTGAGTGTTCTCCAACAATCATTCCATCATATGCCTGTGAACAAAAGAACAGGTATTATAGGCAGCATGTACGAGAAACTATATGTGCAATACAGGCAAAAGTTAGATGAAAGCTGAAACAGTATAAAGTCATTTAAATTAAGCACACTTTCCCGTGTTTCACTATAATTACAAGGTCAAAGTATTTGAGCATAATTTGAACATCAAAAATCCCTACTTATTTTCCGCAAGAAAAATCACGGCAAGAAAGTATTTCCCTTGAAATTCAGTTTTTTCTAAACTTTAACTTCTAAAAAAAATTAACAAGCAAGCGGACTAAAGCAAATAAGGCAATCCATAAAGCAAGAATAATCCATGGGACAGTGTTTCCGATCAGAAATTCATCTTGAATAACCACATACAGTGAACTAGTTATCAATCCATAGCGGCCAAAACAGTTAAGGAAGAGATCACAGAGATGATTATTCGAATCTTGTGTGTGTTTGGGTGGGTGGGTGAGTGGGAAGATGTTTGGTTAGATCAGAATCAGAACATATTTTTCTAAATGATCCAGAAGGAAAGCATGTAATACATGAAATAGCAGAAGGTATTAGCTCTTACCTCCATTCCAGGAGATACAAAAAGAGTCCCACGAGCTTCTAAGCTCATTAATGCATGCAATGTGATTGAACCAAAACCCACCGACACCTGTTCAATTAAGGGAACATTATTCAGTAGGCACATGTTTGAAAACGTGACAAAAAGCTGTCTCAAAACGGTTTTATGATTTATAACCATATCATGTGACTAACTCGGTGTAATTTTTGAAGTTAAGACAGGCAGCAGACAAACATACCAGTACTCCTTTCCTCACATTGCCAAGAGGGCCTCGAAATTTTTCATATTCTGCAAGGTTACAATAATGCACACTATAAAATATATGTATGGATGTAGGGCGTATGTATAAAAACAACTCTAATAGCTTCATTGCAAAAATCAAAGTGCTCAAAAATAGTATGAGAAGTTATTCAAATAAGCATGCATAGTGATCCATAAACATAAATGAGCATAACCTCAATCATGGGGTCAGCTAAACAGCATGACAAACATGAATGAGCATTAACCTAAATCATGGGGGCAGCTAAACAGCATGATTTGGAAAACATGTAACAATCATACTGAAAATCAGCATCTTTGCATGCTAGTCGGAAGAAGAAGAAAATAAACTTTTTTGGCAGGAGATGCATACTGAGGAAAGCACGGTGCATGAACCCAGTTCCACGTGTCTCACTGCTGAACACACTCCGGTAACCAACCAGGCCCCTGAACAAACAATAATAAAGTTACTAGATTTGTTGCACATCTGATTTCACTATAACAATAATGCCTGTTAAAAAATATTAAAATGTTTTATCATCCTCGACTATTTCATAGAATTAGTTTCTTATCTTAGAGAATCTTTGACTATATCTTCAGATATGTTTTCATGTTTCTATATTGTTATCATAATTTGTTTCTCTATTTAAATAGGATTTGGAGTCATGTATTAGTATAATTAAAGGCTGGTGTTCAGCCTTTTTATTAAAATTCATAATTGTCAAATCATATCAAATAATTCAAAGTCTTTATTCTTGCACTTCTTTCTATATCGAAAACCTTATACCATCTGTCTCTAAAAACCAGATTTATAAAAAATGTTGCAAAACGAGACTTGATGGACATTTTGTGCTGCTACGTTCATATTTGTCCAAAAAAACAAATGCTCTTGTATATGTCTCACTGGGATGTGTTGTACAATTTTGTGCTTCATTGTGAAACAACGTTAAAATATCAGCTTTAAATTTGATTGGTTTGTTTACTGTAATGCAATTAATGCATATTGCTAATTTAATATAATGTAATTTTATCAAGTTTTTGTTCAAAAATGGAAAACATTGTTTATAAAATATAATTTTCCCATGCATCTTACGGGTCCAAGATCTAGTACCTTCAATATGATATTGGGAGTCTACTATAATAACTGTATTTATAATCACTTTAAGACCATCATTGTCTTATCGTTCATTGGCAACTAAGTTTTTGTTTTAGTCAGCATGTGAGCTCCACACGCCACCTTCATGCCGTCTGTTCAATGTGGTCATGTTTTATTTGCCAGCCCTACCTGTTCAGACCACTTTTAGCTTGCGAATCTTTCATTTGAGTTTCATTTCACCACCGTTTGCAGCTCAAGCGGCACCTCCTTGTGATCTCCATGGATCGATCCTTGTTTCTCCAATCCAACCTAGATTGAACGTGTTTCTTGCAAGACACTGGCTGTACCTAAATTACATTTTGCCACTGGTTTAGCCTAAATTACAGTTTGCCACTGGTATTGTTGCAACCGTGGTTTTGCATTCAGCTTTGCACTGGTTTTATCTCAGTTGCAGTTTTGCAATGGTTTTGTCTCAGTTGCGGTTTGATACTGGTTTTGTCTCAAGTGCAGTTTGCCACCAATTTATTTGGTCCATTTGGAGTCTAGCCTCAGCTTTTGTGCCAACCACAATACGGTCTGAACTCTGTTCTCTACTTATTTTCAATATCAAATTATATTATTCGGTTTTCAAAGGGTACATTTGTAACAAGCTTAAGTGCTCAGGAGTGTTAAAAAATATGGAAATATTTTCTAATATTCTTGATATTATCTGACTATCTTAGATAATCAGAATGCCTCAGTTACTAATCTGTATTTTAGACTATCTCCTTAGATTAGTTTCCATATTTGTTATGTTATTATCATGATCTGTTACCCTATTCAATTAGGATTTTGAGTCTTGCATATAAATAAGATTGTGTTAGTGTTTAACTTTTTGTATCAAAAAGCATAGTCATCAATCATTTTTTTAACTTTTTGTATCAAAAACCAGAAAGTTAGTAAGATGTGCCATCCGCAACCAACCATGACACCGGAAGCAATTTTTGGGTGAGAAAAAAACTAGAAAAATTATATGAAGTAATTGACAGACATCCACTTAGATTTTCAATATCCTGCTTTCCTTAGCTTCTTCAAAAAAAAAAAAACAAATATCGTGCTTTCCTTTTTAATCATCTCAGAACAAGATTACTTAAGAAAGTGACTGGGTTGGCAAAAGGTTATCATCATTCCCGCGAAGGGGGCAAAGATATATACATATATTGTGTTTCAATAAAAAAGAAATACATCTAAATTTCTTTACCTGCGATATGTACAGTACATGGGGTTATAAATCGAAGAGATAAAGTCAAGATGGAAAAAAGAGACAACAAAACCAACCTCGATGGACAAGTCAAACACAACCTAGTTCGGCCAACAGTTCCCGCGACAGGACCCATGTCAGTAATCTCAGCTCTTCTGTGAGACAAGGCCTCCATTACAAAGCCAACATGCTCATCATTTACCTGGGATATATCCGTTATGATGTCAAAGGTCCAAACTCGTGTACACGCATACTATGAACACCAAATTGAATTATTACCTCGATTGTAACTTCTTCTATTGGCTCAAGTTTCTGACCCTTGTCAGTTTTATACCTAATAAATCCATAGCAAAAGGACATTAAAACAGAATAACAACAACAACCAAGTCTTATCCCACTAAGTAGGGTCAGCGACATGGATCAAATGATGTCATAGGGCATATCATATCATTTGACCAAAATCACTGAACTTATCAATCAATATATGAAATTTGGCCAGATCGAACATTTTGCATGGGCAAAGCTTTCAAGAATATTTAACATGAAGTTAAGAGAAGTATGAATACAAAGAATGCAAAAATGAAAAAGCAGCCTTCAAAACTCTCCCCAAGGGACACCAGCGCTCTGCTTATTTGTTTTGATTAATTCATGAAATTTCGTATCTATTATTAGAATCTTATTGTGTTATTAGTGCTACTTCCTGGGCTTGTACTGGATTTAGAATAGTGGTGTATAAAGAAGCACATGGTTAATTTTATGCATGACACCACTATTGACTACTATTTCTCTTGTCCTTTTCTATCTTTTCCAAATAATTTCTGTACTGGATATCAAACCAGTCCTGAGGCTCCAACTTAACAAGAAATTAGGTCCCTGACATGGTATTAAATTGCTATGACCAAGTGTTTAGGAGATCAATTCTAGCAGTCCGTTTTTTAAAAAATAATTTGAGCATTACTAATCCTCCCCTTATATAGCTTAAGCTTTCTAGGTGAGCTGGTCTTTATTTCAATAGTCTCTATCAAAACATAAGCAATAATACACAAGATATACACAAAACTTACAGCACTAGGCATGCAAAACCACATCAAGTCAAAACTTATAATCACACCAAAATTTCAAAGCTTCAAACCTCAGAAACTCACATGACTTTAGGTGGAGAGACCGATAGCTCAAATCCCTCACGCCTCATATTCTCAATTAAAATACCTGTTAACATAAAAGCTTTGAGCAGCTGCCTGAGAACAAAATGAATCAGAGTTTTTATATGTATGCAATTTCAAGAAACAAGAACAGACCCAGCTGTAGTTCTCCTCTTCCTTGAACTTCAAATGTTTCTGACATGCCTGGAAGCACATTTATGGCAAGGTTGGTTTCAGATTCAGCCATTAGTCGATCACCAATTTTTCCCCCAGTCAACTACAAAAATCCAGCATTAGCTTATTTACTTGATAGAAACAATAACTACAAATTTTATAACATATAAAAACTATTCATGGAAAAAACTGTATAATGTAACTTCAATTATAACAAAGGGTCGGGTCTGAATTTGGATTTGGGAAATCTCCAACAGAACTTTTCACACAAGCAACTAAAGCAGTAAAGAAAGTAAAGTTAACACAACTTACATGAGTACCATCACGACCAGCTAATGGGGAGTCGTTTACACCAAAAGTCATAGATATTGTTGGGGGATCCAATTCAACTGTCGGTAATGCAGACATAATCTAAGGCATAAAAACACGAAGTTGCTAATGTCACCAATTCCATGATAGTAAAATTATCAAAATACAGAGAAATTAGTTACATAAAAATTGATAATTAAACACAAATGAAATAATCAAGAGCTTACTGTTTACCTCAACCAGCGAACAAATGGATAGGTTTTGGTTAGGAGATTATTAAACAACTGGTGCATATTAGACTATTTGGTTTTATCAATTTAATTCAAGGATTTTGTTCTGGTTTGGATTATCTTATTCTAACCTATAATAGGAGTAGGGAATTAGGGTGTTTAGCTTTACTGGTACAGTAAACATTTGAGACACTTTAATTTTTTATAAGATGTTGAATTTCCCATCAATCAGATAATCAGATGAGCACTGCGCCTTAGAGAATTCCTCTGTTTATCTCGATTCCTGAGTACCGAGCCAAGAGGACTACTCTTGGATTGCCCTACATTAAGTTTGGTATTCAAGAGCCTAATTTGACATCATTAAAGTTTGGTACTCTTGTTTGAACTTTGAAGTTATCTGCAATATTAACTACTGAAGCATCTCTGTGTCTTGGTTTAAAAGTTTTATAAAAAAATAGAAATGAAAAAAGGAATCATGAAGGTCGCATTAAATGCCATATGGCCTTATTCATTAAGCTATAAAAAAGGAGCCATAAATATGAAAACTTGTAAATACCTCCACAGTAGTGACCGTATGGCCGATTGATGGACTTGACAAACCAGCAATTGAAATTATATCACCAGCTCCAGCACAATCAGTTACAACCATGGTTGTACCCTTCTTTTTCATCACTTTCACCACCTTTTAAATGAAAACTCGTGAAATTAGTGCTTCCGGTAGAAGAAGATCAAGATATATTTATCTCATAAATGTTATTGTTAATTAATAAGAGACGACACTATAAACAAAACAATTCAACAATTCAGTTATTATGTTAGCCATTAGAGAATAATTTGTATTTAAGGAGCTATTTACAGTTTCCATAGATGATTTCCAAAATCAATGATGCAGGTATATTTTCAGGCTTTGTCTACACAATGAACAGTAAGAATGTGTAGTGGATAGTTCAATAAATTACACATTGACTGAAGAAAATTGAAAACTATTTACTTTTTATCATTTATCACCATAGTATCAGACCAAATTACCATTCTATCCAACTACAAATGTAATTGAGAGCTCATAAATCTACAAACCTTTCCATCTTCAATCTTTTCAGCACCAGAATCTTTGTTACGTAGTCCGTGAACCCTGTCACCAACACGAACAACCCCAGAATGCACGCGTCCAGTCAAAATCCGCCCAAAATAATTGTCCTTCTCCATCATTGAAACCTGAAAATCACTATTAAGTGTGGTTTTTCACTGATCTGAAAGTATAAATCCAAGAACAGTACCAGGAAACAACAATTAAGAGGATTCATGCAAGAAGAAATGAGACCAGACTTTCCTCAACTATAGTGCTTTTGTTATCTCTTATAATTAGTTGTGACTTGTGATTGTGATTAGTTGAATAGGGAAGCAGATTTTGAAGTAATGAAACATGAACAACATTCATTTTGCATTCAAAATATGATATAAATAGGATCGAGCCATCTGAATCCTCTATAAAAACTGCACTTGATAAAAGGGAAGTGCATTGGCAACAAAAGAAAAGAAACACTGCATCAAAAATGCAACTTCCCCGAAAGGAAGCTTATCAGATGAAAGAGACACAATAATAAATTCGTCAATATTTTAAATACTAACCAGCATTTGGAAAGGTGCATCAATGTTTGCATTTGGTGGGGGGACATGTGATACAATGGCATCAAGCAACTGCGACATATTTTTGGCATCGGCAGGAGGATCCTTGGTATATGTGGTAGATGCCCATCCTTCTTTAGCAGAAGCATAAAGAACAGGGAAGTCAAGTTGTTCCTCTATAGGTACAAATAAAACATTAACTTTTAGAAAACAAGAGTTTGAAATACAAAACAATCAAGCATAATCCTCATATGTGTTCATTTGTGTACCTGTAGCACCCAGGTTCGCAAATAGATCAAACACCACACTTTCAACCTCATCACATATCTCCTGAGTAACTACATGAAGTAAAAATCACAAGGTTTAGGGTATGTTTGATTTGCTTAAAATGAGGGATTGAAGACGAAAAAAACTCATTGCATGTTTAATTTTTAAAACAGTCATGGGACACTACAAACCTAGATATCAGGTACACAAGACAAAACTCTAAAGCTTTACTGTTCAACAAGATATGTGAAAGCTTTTTGTCTCAGGTACAACACAGTAAAATACAAAAGAAAAACATTTTTCTACTCAACAATCATTCTCTCTCCCTCTCGCTTCTCTCTCCTCTTTCTATACTATGTGTATTGTTAGATTTAGATATTTCCTAGGCATTTAAGCGAGAAGCAGGACCTTGATGATCCTCGATGGCTATAAGAAAATTTTGGGACCAACCTGAGCATACAATGGTGGCTAGTATGCAATGTTTTTGGATAGATGAATGGTTTCTTTTTCTGGTGTGGATCAGCCCCTGCATATTGTTTTGGTGTGTTGTGAATCATGATGTTGAGATGCTTTAATCATGCTTGAAGTCTTACTCTACGGCTTAAAGTTATAGCATGTGGCTGCCCTCTTGGAAGTTGCTTAATTGATTTAGAAAATTATAGTTGTTTAGTGACACTGCTAATTAATGGAGATTACTATCATAAACTGTTAATCCTCTTCTGTCTACTTTTTTGTTGTCTTGGCCTCTATTTTGTTTCGCCTCTCTTGGCCATCGGGTGTTCGTTTTGGACTTAATCCTCGGATAAGCTTTTATTGTATTTTTTCCCCTTCCTTTGAACACGTGATTGAGTGAGTTCTCTCCAACCCTTGATATAAGGTGGGCATGGAGTTGCTTACAATGATGTGTGTTTGGACCTTGATTAAGGAAATGAAATTTATTAATTGAAGTTAAAAAATTTGGACCCTAATAACATTAAAATAATCATCTATACACACAAAAACACCGCTGAATATATGATATAACAATTACGCCTTCTAACTCACGTGTCACATATGTACATGTACATATAAATGCATATACAGCAATGTCTAGCATGAAATAAAGGTTGTGCAATACAAAAATACTGAAGTAGAGCTCGCATTATTTTGTTTGTAATGTGTTTTTATTCTACTTGTTTTATGACTCTAGTACATTGTGTGCGTCAAATGCACTATTAGATCACAACAGTAGAAGTACCTAAATAATGCAAACAAGACAATGGTGGTGAGACAGTTAAATAGTTTTTTGCTTTCATGTGATTACTGTATAGTATTATGTTTCACTTCTAAAAGTAACAGAAATTTGAGAAAGTCTTAGGATCAAATTTAATATTTTATTGAGTGAAATGTGGCATGAGGGAGAACAGGAAGGGGAAGACAAAGAGGATACATGAAAAATGAGATAGCAATTAGAAAGATTGGAAAAAGGGAGTTGCCGCTATTTTTGGCCTTTGTTTTTAAATTTCTCTACATGTATACCATCATAAAATCATGTCATCAACATAAATTCTATTCTTCGTAAAATGATATTGAGATACTATGTTAGAAAAATAGGGAACTGACCTGCAGGCCGGTCTACTTTGTTTAAAAGAAGAATAGGTCGCAACCCATACTTTAAGGCTTTTGCAAGAACAAACTTAGTTTGGGCCAGTGGACCTTCCCCGGCATCAACAACCAAAACTGCTCCCTCAACCATACCAACTACACGTTCCACCTAGTAGTAAACCAAACACAAAAATAGTAAGTGCAATCAAATCACAACCAGTATATAGTTTTCACTAATAGTAATTCACATTCAAAACAAAAACAAAATTGATCATCTAATAGTAAAAGAGTTTGTTCAATCCTGACAGAGAAAAAATTGATTAGCTTATTTAAGTAAACACTTGTGAGACAATTTAGAAGAGTTATCAAAACAACTTGTGACATATCCCTAAGTTGTTTTTCAGGTCATTATTATAAACTCTTCACAATAGCTTATGAAAACAGTTTGACTTTATTTTATTTTTTGGTGTAGAGATTAACTCATATCTTATGCTACAAACTACTCAGTGATGGATTAAAAAAAGTTGTTAATCAAAATACGACCCAACATACCACCGTTAACGTCATTCTTTATTTGAAAATAAAGAAACCATTTTTTAGTAATCAATCAACCATGTTAGGCTGTGCAATAAAAATTTCAATCCAAAGGTACAATTACTACGGATAAAGAAACTAGAACCTATTTGGATTAACTTATTTGAGCTTACCTACTAGCATAAGTTTTGTGAGACTCGTTCAGAGAACTTGTGAAAAGAGCTTATCACATTTTTCGTAAGCTTTTTTCAGCTTAATTTCATAAGTTATCCAAGATAGCTTATAAAAACAACTATAGAAATAGTTTATGTAAACTTATCCATAAGCGCTTATCCTAACAAGCGTTTAGCATTTGTGATATAAGCAGTTTATCTAAATTTACCTCACCACCAAAATCAGCGTGACCAGGAGTATCCACCATATTCAACTCATTATCTTTCCACGAAATTGAAGTAACCTGAAGAAAAATAAATAAAAAACTCAACCATTAAATCAATTTCAATTCTCTGAAAACGCGTTGGATTGAAAAGGCGAAACTCACTTTAGAAGAGATAGTGATACCACGCTCACGTTCAAGCGAAATGGAATCCATGGCACGTTCGTGAGGAATATCAGCCCCGCACTGACGAAGCAGTCGGTCCATGAGAGTAGTCTTGCCGTGGTCGACATGAGCGATGACGGCGACGTTACGGAGGCGGTTAGGATCGAGTGATGCGGCGGGAGAGGAGGATGCGGCGGTGGCGGCGGATGAGGATGAGAAGAAGCGGGGAAAGTAACGAGAGGGGGATTGAGTGAGAGGTGAAGAAGAGGTGAATGATTTTCGTGTCGATGAGTAGAGTGAACGGAGAAGAAAAGGAACCGCCATAGCCACAGTGCACCGTGACTTTACCAAGTGATGTGAATGTGTAAGGGTTTTAGAGTTTTACACCAACACGATCGAAGTTGTAGCAACTTGCACGCATGTGTTGTTTTTTCTTTTTTTTTAACTGTATCGCGTTTAGACAAAAAAAAAAGGAGGGTGCAAAATTATCATAATTCAACGCGCCAGGTAGGGGTCGAACCTACGACTTTCTGCTTAGGAAACAGACGCTCTATCCACTGAGCTACAGGCGCTGACGTATGATAGAAAGCCCAAGATACAATATATATAGTAAAGAAACTAATGTTTTGTTGGCAAGTTTGGAAAGGAGGGGAGGCCTTTTGAAAAAGAATTATCTTTTTTGTTCGGCTAAAATTAAACCGCTAATGCAACACCCTTTAATATTGTGAGGCGCATGCAAATTGAAACCAATAAAAAATATTTAAAAAACGCAAAAAAGATTTTATTTTTTTTGAAAGAAAGAAATAGCAAAAAAGTTGTTGGTTGTACAAAAATGATATTCATATATCATTCCTTCTTGAAAAAATGAAGAAGCAAGTGAAAAAAATAGAAGACATTAGGAGGATAGAACTTTGTGGGTTAATTTTTCATTTATAATACAAAATTCCCCTCATATAAGGAATTAAAAAATTGTATTGGGGAAGGGTTTATATGAATTTTTCAAATTCAATCTTTGTTGTTATGATATTCTTCAAATGAAAAATATATTAATTGTTAGCATTAGTTTATCATTCATTAAAAATTGTTCTTTCAAAAAAATATGAATGAAAACTCAATGACATTCATTCCATCACATTCCATTGCTTACTCTCATTTTGCTTCCCCTCAATTTGGGTGGAATGAGATGGAATAACAAATTAATTTATTTGTCCAATTACTGAATTACTATATCCTTCGTTGTTTTACATTTTTTTCTTCTCTGAACAGTGTCACAAGTATCAACTCGTATATGCTCCAACGAATCTTGACCTCCTCCATTGTATTTTTCTTCGATTTGCGGTGCTTTACCACTGAATCAACAAACAATTCATCTCTTTTATTTTTTTAGAGGCTACACACACTTGATCTTTTGATAACGGTGGTTCACAATTGTCAACATGAGACATCACATTATTAGTTCTAAATTGGTTTGAAAATAATGTGTTACTTTTTATTTCAAAGAAAATAGCTTCCCTCGCGTTTTATACATATTAATTAATAAGCTTGAATCATTAGCTTTTTATGTTACATCCTATTCTTTTTCTATTTCATTAATGAATGTGTGATTGATTTCCTCCAATACCACTCATTCACCCTTCTTTATTCCTTCATTGTTCGCCTCATCTTCTCCAACATTGCTTACTGATTTTGCATTTGGTTTTAAAAATCAAATAATGTTATGGATTTATTTAGCCAGCTGAGAACTAATTAGTTGCTAAAAGTAATGTGTTTCAAAAACACTTTAGGACGATGATCACAATACATTTAGCTTGTTGAATCTATATAATTATTAGAGATTTAGATTGTTGCATTTGCAGCCTTTCGTCAAAATTTCTGCAAGATCTTTTACATATACTATGAAGATGCTGAAGGGTAATTTGTTTTAGTTCTTATTATTGTTTATTCAAAATATTAATCTTTTTTTAATAAAAGGAAAATTGGAATAAAAAAGTTATAACTCATTTCGTTCTGTCAATTTTTCAAAAAATGGGATATGAAACTAGTTCTATTCCATCAGTAGAATGATATCTCTTTTTTGTTCCATTTTGTTTTGTTCCATTCCGCTCTGTTAGTTTTGAGTTATCAAAATAGAGCTTTGGGTTTTGGTAGGTAGGTAGGCACCTCTTGGCCATGTATTGGAACTTGAGTATTGGGACTTGAAAGAATATTTTTCGAGTATCATTGTTGTATCTTGTGTTTATTCATTCATGGGAGTATAGGACTATATAGTGCATTTAGATTGGACCTTCAACGAATTATTTTTGGATCCAACTTGGACTACTAGAATGACCTACTTTGTAGGTTATGATCTGGTTAAGAGATTCTCAATACACAAAGAAGCAAAATACAACGTAATAATCCCTTGTTTTGTACATATCATTAAATCTTATAATAATTAGAAAATATTATGCATTGGATATCTATAAATTACCTTTGATTATTTATCTGACAAATGTTATTTTAATGTTCAATTAATGCATGTGATCACTTCAAAAACCACATGAGCATCCTATTACCCTGTTGTCGGTTAACAAGTGGAAGTTGATTACTAAAACATAACAAGTGCTTCAATTACATGATGTCGTCGGTTAACGTTGTGGAGGTTAGTCTTTTTGCTTCACGTTTGCCAAATAATCGATTACCAACAACAGATGATTTAATCAAAAGGCACATTTTTCATCATAATGTTCAGCTAATTACATCATATTGTCGGTTAAGGTTGTGGAAGCTGATCACTCAAATGCAATTTGGAATTGCGAGATGCCTCTCAAGGTTAGTCTTTTTGCTTCGCGTTTGCCCCATAATCGATTACCAACAACAAATAATTTAATCAAAAGACACATTTTTCATCATAATGTTCAACTTTGTGTGGGCAGTTGTGGTATAACGGCATACATATATCATTTATTTCTCTCTTGGCAGATCATTTCCTTCAATAGGCGGGTTTTCAAAAAACATCTGAATAACTTTTCAACTCATATGGTTAGCTTGTGTGTGAGTGATTTGGTATGAAAGAAATACTTGAATTTTTTCGCAACCAAGAAGAATTGTTATAGCAATTTCTTGATAAAATTAAGCTACAATCTTATTGGTGGCCTAAAGCCAATAGATTAATTTTGCTTTTACCTCTCACTTTTAGTGGCTTAACTCTTTAACTTGCTTAGGAATTTCATTGTAACGAGGTCTCTTTGTTCTCTTTTCCCTGTTTTTATGCTATTTGATGTAATGCGATTTTTATTATGGGTTCGGTACTCCTTATGCCAAATATTCAAGAATATTGGTTAATATAATTCATTTTAACTTCTTAAAAAAATAAAATTCAAATGTATATAAATATCGGAATGCTACATTCTTTGTAACAACCCGGTTTTTAATATTGATTTATTAGTATTATTTAGAATTTTATCTTTTTGATGTTTTCAATAAATTGTTGTTAGATTGTGGATTTTGAGTGAATAGATGGATTTGTCGGATATTGATAAATAAGAGTTTATGAGAAATTAAGAAAAATAGTGGTGTGTGAGTAAATATGAGGTTTAAGTGAGTAATTGAGTAGTGTTTTATCTGGGGAGAATAAACATGATAGAAATCAAGTCAATAAGTGAATGTGAGAAAACCAAGCTCAAATAAGAGAATATAAATAGATTGTAGTCTTGTGATAATTAGGGTTAAAGACACACAAGTTCAAATTGAGAGAAGAGGCACAAAGGGGATCTAAGGTGGTGAAGAAGAAATACGCTAGGAGGCTATAAGAGGAAAATGGAGAGAGACTCATTCATAGGAGAGTCTAGCTTTGTTGATTGTTGAGGTAATGAGGGACTCTATTTGCATGGGAATTGTTTGGACAAATGGATAGTGAAGGGTTTATGATATTTCTTCCTTATTCTCCACGGTCTTTGATGATTACATGTTAAATTTGTGTTCTATAATATTGCTATTATTTTGGGTGTGTGGTTATCTCTAAATTCATGCTTTGACTGTGTTAAATTCATGGTTTAATTGTGGTTAATTTGGATTTTGATTTTTTATGATAAAACGTGTAGAAATCACGAAATTCCATGTTGAATTGATGTTTTGATGTGTTGTAAGTGCCAATTTAAAGTGTTTTAATCATGGGTAATGTTTATGTATCGTTTTGGATCAAAAATGGGGATTTTTGGGAGTTTTGAGATTGAAACTCGAGAGCCAAAACCTATATATTTCTGGGTTTCAGCTTCAGGGCTCGCTAAGTGACCCTATCATGGACAACATCGGTAGTTCTGCATATTTTGGTGTTTGGGGGTAGGTTCCGGGCATTATCGAACATTTTTTTGACGTTGTTTTGTTTTTGTTTTGATGAGTGATGAGTGTTTGCAATGCATCGTTTATGCTAAGTCATTTTGGAATAAAATTGAATAATCGAGAAGTTGTAAAATGAAATGATGTTGATGAAATGAGTTAGGACAACAAGCATCCAATTAACTCGAGCTATTTGGATAAACATAGTGATTGAAGTAATTAATAATGATATAGTTTTTTGTATAATGTACATGGTTAACGAGTATGTATAAACATAGAAACTTGATAAATGTGAATGTGAGAAATTAGACGATGAATTGAATTTGAGACTTAGTAAATGATGAGACGAAATTAAAAATCATGAACTAAAAACTAAAATGCTACAATGGGACAAAATTAAAATCATGAACTTACAAAATTTAAAACCTTTGTTTCCGTCTTCTTTATCTCTCCGTCTCTTCTTCATCTCAAGGTATACATGAAACATTTGGTTAGCAACATCATGCATCTTATAGATGATTCATGTATCGTTTATGGTGGTATACCTGTGAGGATCTTCGAAGATGTTTTCTCAAAGGCATTTTGTGTATTTTTTGAAGCTCTTTGGCAAATTTCAATATTTTATGTTCATTGATCATCAAACAAAGTTAAAAATAAAGAGACTTGTATAAAGAGCAAAACAATTAGTGAAAGCCTAAGTAGTCACGACAAAGGAAAAATAAGACTCGACAAATATGCAACTTCTAAGAATATGGAGCAACCATAATTAAGTTACTACTTCCATTTATTAAATACTAACATTGAGAACAAGTGTTTCTAGAACTGGTGACCTTTGAAGTAGGCCTAAAATAATTTCAATGCTAACTAAGCCAAGCTCCAAGTGGCTTAAATTTGTCAGTTCAGGTAGAGTTGATACAGGATAAACAACTTATGATTGTGTCAGGACCTAGATCGCATAAAGAAATACAAATTTGACCACGATAGATAACAAACTTATGAATATACATGCCACAAATTTTGTAACAATTTATTGATAAAGAGGAAAAGAAATCAACATATGTATGTGTTTACTATTAACTAAAATCAATAACAAGTTATAGAGAATTCAATATTTGATATTACAAATTTAGTGTTAGAAAAAGGTAGACAACATACTTACCTCTGACCCTTCAAGTTTGATACACTTCACTTGATGGAAATTTTGGAAAAGTTGAAAAGCAAAGCATGTTGTCTCTGGATCGATGTCCTGACACAGATTTAAACGAATTTTGACAGAAGCATGAGACAAAAAACTGTAACCTGACAAGTAAATTTGTTGTGATAGACCATAACCATAATAACTGAATTCTTTGAGATGCAATGCATTAAATTTGATTGATTGGTCTTGCAGGTCATCAATGTTTTCAAGTTCTTGTTGCATCAAAATACTTTCGAGTAAGGAAGCTTCTACAATAACATCCTTTCCACTTGACTAATCGCAGTTACTGATATCAAACTTTTTGAGAACTGGTAAGCTAAGTGTAAGACAATTAGAGGAGGGGTCAATGACAAAATTGATACCACACAACTTCAGATGTTCCAGGTGTCCAAAATAAACAAAATTCGTGGGAACTTCGATGACGGTGAACATCACAAGCACCAATTCCAATTCTTTCAACAGTGTAGAATTTAACACATAATTGGATGTGCTAGAAGAAAATGGTAGTTCAAAAACAGATGAATCCATCTTTTGATTTTTCACACCCTTGTTCAAGATGGAAGAGATCCATATATTGAGATCAACAACATCTATTATAGATCACAAAAAAAACTTTTCCAACATTATTGAAGTTGAACTGTTATTATTAGTAAATTCCATGTCTTTGAGAAAATTGATTGCGCTAACATGTTAGGCACTTTGAGAAGGTTAAGTACCTTGAGATCCTTACGTGTATACCACCATAAATGATATATGGATCTTCTATAACATGCATGATGTTGACTGGAGAGACATAAATTAAAACGTTATCTACTTGTAAGTTTTTTTTTTTTTTTGATAAAAAAGATACAGAGACGAAAACAAAAAACATATCAACTTACAGAGACAATTTTACATATTTAAGCCATAAAATTATACATACAACATTTCTCTACAATAATATTGAAAAATAACTATGTTATTTCATATCACTTTGTAGGCTTAGCTGCCGTTTAAATTGAAAAATTTTATAGCATGATTTTTCTTCTTCTTTGTTTTCTTCTTTAAGTATGTATAAATTAAATATGTACATTAAAGAGAGTAACAAAAAAAATACAGCATTAACAATAAACAAACATTCGTTTTAGTTTCTTTGTCGATATTATTTTTCCTTTTGTTAACATATTGACTTGGTATTTTAAATGCAGACTAATGGAAATATCATATACAAGCCCCTCACAGAAGTGACATGCGATAAACACAGCCCATAAGGGGTGACTTTTGTGAGTAGTACAATTTGATTTTGATCGAAGAATATTGTCAATTTTAGGATATTGATGAAGGCATCAGCGACAATCTGTCTAAAATGACAACAATTTTTTTTTATAAATACTTCTTTCTTTAACTTCCTTTAAACAATGCTTAAGATTTGAATTTGTAATATTAAAATCAAAGTTAATTAGAGACTTGAAAGAAAAAAGGAAAAAAATAATTAACTTAAACTTAAATGAAAATTTTACTACAACAATAGTAGGAAATAAAATTTACTACATGATTAAAGCAAACCCATCACTGTAACAAAAAATAAAAAACAAAGCAAACCCATCATTGTTTTTTACTAAAATCTCTTCTATTTCTCCACACAGAAAACTTACCAAGTATGAAACAGGAGCCCCGACCTCACCAAAACCAGCAAAGATGGTGATTATAGTCTTCATTACTTAATTCCAAAAAAAAAAATCATTATTTTTTTTACTTATTGATTATAAACACTATAAACTTGATTATAAGCACTGTAAACATTACTATAAACATATCTATTGTATTGTAAACATGAAATAATACATGTAGCCACGGGAAACTGTTTTAAAAGATAGATCAAATTTAGGCCTTGATATCAAAGAATATAATCAGTATATGAAATCAAATTGTATGTATTAAAGATTGAGTAGTTTATTGTAAAAATATTTAAACACTATGAATGACTACAATTGATATGCTAATGTAGGATTATCATAACTTGAAAGAAGAACAACTCACTATATTTTTCTAATTTAGAGACCGATCCATTCCCCTAGATGTTGATACACTTGTTACAATCGCGACAAGAAGAGGAAAATAAATTCTTTGGTAAAGAAGGTAAGATCAATATTGAAGTTCAAATTCCGGTTTTTCAGCAAATCTGCTTTATAAAATTTTTATGAAATTTGATTTTGTTGTTATTGGTCATTACAATCATTGAATATACAATATTGTTAAATATATTGTTAATAATTACTGCGTGATTATTGTGTAATCGTTTTTAATGAACATAAAATAAGTTGTTTTTCCATCCCTCGTTTTTTAAAAATTTTAAGTAGAGATGTTATGAATTAATAAGAAAGGCATGGACAAAAAATTTTCTACATTTATTGAGCAAACAAGAGATAAGGAAGGCGTGGAGAAAAAGTTTTTGACATTGAGCAAACAAAAGAAGATTTAAAATATTACTTCAAGATCACGTTTCATGGTCAACATATTATTTACATATTTTCTACCGGTAAGTTAAAAACTTAAAATGGATATAGATATGGTTTATTTATGACCTAAAAACCTTATTTTTTGTTGCAAAAATTACACAATAAAACACTTCCCCAAAAGAATAATAAAAACTAACCATTTCGTTTCATATCACTTTGTAGGGTCAGTCGTCGTTTAAATTAGAAATTTTATAGTATCATTTTTTTCTTTCCTTTTTTAAGCATTTATGGAATAAGCATGTACATTAGAGGGAGTAGAAAAAAAACAAGGGATGAAGCACAAAGAGACGAAGGAAAGTCAAAAGTAGACAACATTAACAATAAACTAACATCCGTTTTGGTTTCTTTACCAATATTATATCTCCCTTTGTTAACATATTGACTTGGTATTTCAAACGTAGGCATGTGAATTTATATGGTCTATTTCTTTACCTCTCTATTGACTTATTACATCATAACTATAAAGCGTGTGAATGTTTTCTTATTACTCGCTCACATAAAAAACATGTCTCATATCTAGTTATGCACTAATAAATCGATTTAAACACAGACGAGTATTAATTATTAAAAGAGCTGAAGATCATATGTTTAAATTCGGACAAATAAATAAATATTATCCCTTTTATGCCTTTAAATGTAATGGACTGCTACACACAATAGAAGTCATGATAATTGAAATGAATGCAAAAACGTAGTTTTAATATTAGCAAGGGTTTGGTCATAAATTGAAAAATATTTTTAGCAAGGATTTGGTCATATCAAGGTCTAATAAAAGATTTAAATGAGTTTTTCCTGCACGTATAATAGACGTTGACGATATCATGAAAAAACTAATTTAATATATAAAAAAGAGTATGAACAAATTACACTCTAATAAGAAAAAATGTGAGCATAAAATATATGTTAATTAAGATGTTAGAGACTTTCTACCTAAAGAAAAATGATTTGTTTTTTGAAGGAACCCAAACAAAAAATGTTAGAGATCAACACACCACAACTTTTTCAATACTTAAGCCCCTTTATTTAATGACTCTTGATTTTATGTTTTTTTGGGTAAACTAAAATATATTTTTGCGAATATTAACCATTCGAGATAATAGAGATCCATTTAAAGTGTTTGTATCCAATTAAATCATCCTGTTGCTTCTATTTCTTTCGTCAGTCAAACTAAAGAAATATTTTAATTAACTCTTCTCCTGTTTTTCATCTCTTGTTGCTAACTCACTTACTCGATGTCGAATCCCACTTGCATGATATTGTGAGATTTTTTTCTACCCTATTTTTTGCCAAAAAATTCAAAACTACCCTACTTTTTTAAAAAGTTGCATAAATGCCCTACTTTTTCAGATGCTTTTGGTACAACACAACCCCAAGTTGCGGGGTACCCTTAAAAGTGACGAAAAATTTGTCCTTATTATATCTCACAACTCCAAGTTGCGGGGTAGTTTCTTTATTATTTTTTTTGAATTTTTTAAATACCCCTCCATCTTGACTTGCAAGGTATTTTGGTTTTTTTTTTTTTTTTTTTAAATTTTAAATACCCTACAACTTGGGGTTGAGTGGTACCAGACATAGTTTTCCATGCTTGCATGCATCCCACATTTATTTTCTTTCATTAGTTTATGATATGAAAAAAAATTAAAATAACTTAATTTCAATAAACTAATAAAAGTTATATAACAAATAAAATTACCATAAAATCTACAATTATTATAAATGTCCTGCTGTCCCACACCCTTGTCTTCGATGATTTCTTCCACGATTTACTTGAAGGTCACGTTGGTCATCGTCATTGTCATTAAAATTACGAAAATTAAAATTCATAAAACATAAGATTACATAACCTAACACAAGATGATTTAACATAATTTACTCAACGTTAATTTCACTTTCAACGACAAGTGCGACGGGTCTCCCGTGTTTATTCTCCATCGAAACATGTGCTCCACTTCAATGTCTCTTTGAAGAGTCTTACAATCACACCTTAACTACTTCCGGTCATTGTGGACATCATCCAACGAGTAGTACGACTCTACATGTACAATACGATTCACCCTTCGAGTAGGATCATTTGACAAGTAGAAAAAGTAGTTAAAAACATCATTTAATTATGATAGCGTATCAACTGGATCTAACATCCAACCGCCAAATGGTCAATTTATATGCGCAAATTTAACGGTGGAACGCATCGCATTCAACACTGTGAAAATGAGAAAATAAGGTTAAAAGAAGATGGATGTAAGAATAGAAGATGAAATGGTGTGATAAGTTGAAAGATGAAAGGAAGTATTTATAGTAGATGAAATAATATATTTTAATTAATTAAATTAAATATAAAATTCAAAAATTTGCCTAAAAACATGTTTTCCCAAGTGGTCTGCCCTGATGAGACACCACAAGGTACCACTCAACCCCAAGTTGTAGGGTATTTAAAATTTAAAAAAAAAACCCCAAAATACCTCGCAAATAAAGATGGAGGGGTATTTAAAAAATTCGAAAAAAAAATAAAGAAACTACCTCGCAACTTAGAGTTGCAGGATATAATAAGGACACAATTTTTCGTCACTTTTGAGGGTACCCTGCAACTTGAGGTTGTGTTGTTCCAAAAACATCTGAAAAAGTAGGTCATTTACACAAATTTTTGAAAAATAAGGATAATTTTGTATTTTTTAGCAAAAAGTAAGGGAAAAAAAAAAATAAATCATTGGGACGGGATGTCACATCACATATGTGATATGTCAATGCTCAAAGAAGGATTTAACCTGTGTGACTTTGGTGCATTTGCTAAGATTACTAATTTATCGTAGTGTACCGTACACTGCAAATCGCAGTGATACACCCCAGCAGCCACCGAATATAAATAAACCTAAAAGAAGCAAATTTGAAAAAATTCCAAAAAGAAAATTCATCATCAAAATGGAAGTGATTAACCAGAAGGAGGATGAAGATCATCCAAGGGCGATAGAAGACAACGACAACGCCGTCGACACCGAAGACGGCGCATTGTACGGTGAGGAAGAGAACGAAGAAGAAGAAGACGCGTTGGAGAATGAAGAGGAAGAGGAAGAGGAAGAGGAAGGAGAAAGTGACACGGTGGATGAAGATCAATTCAGGTTCTGCGGCGGTGTAAATCCTATGGACTTCGTACGTAACAGTAATCCCAGTGTTCAATTGTACCAGAAATTAGAAGATTACCACCAGAAATCGATAGAGTACCGAGCTCTCGATAACAGAAAGCGAAAACCACCGCAACAACCTCACCGGTAACTAACTTAATCCTTTTTAACTTCTCTAGGGTTTCAAGATGAGTTTGATTTTGAGTTCAGATGCTAGGAGTGTTTAACAGAACGGTTACACATGTTTTGCTACTTGCACGGACTTATATGGATTTGGATTCAGTGACTTTTTGGCGGGAAAGTTACGGTGACTTTAGTGTATTTTATGAGAGAGAAAGATGAAAGAGAGAGATGGACAAAAAGTCACTGTGACTTTCCTGCCTTAATGTTAGCAGGATCCGACTTATATATGTTTGGCACTGTATTGATTGAATGACTTTAAATGCAGTGAAGAGAGGCAAGAGAAGATGATATTTCTGGGGTAGGCCTAGTTGATATCGAGGAGGAATTAATGAATTTGGGACAGGGAAAGAGATCAAAAAAGGTACGATACATATACACATGTCCAGTCACACAAAATTGGGCAACATCGTCATAAGAGAGTCGCCGTTATATACTATGCTAGCATTTATTAAGTTCTTTTAGAAAGGTAGATTGCAAGTTTTAGACTCTAGCAATGGAATGTGCATCGGTGAATAATGCATTTTGTATTATAATTTTGGAAGAAAATTGTTTTACGTTCCTGCCAATTACATTTATCCAATCCTAGTTTTTTCTGGAGAGTTTCTATTTTTACATGCCAGGTGACTTTGCGGCATTTTTTTATGTGTTTCTTATTCCTTGTTTTTGTTAATTTTCTGCTTGAGATGTGAGGTCTTTACTACTTTACTTTTACACCTCTTTCTTTGTACGATGTTGGTCCTTCATTTTCTCATGTTCATTTTCCCTTGAAAGGATTTAGATTAGAGGGTGAAAAAGATGAGCATTCTCAATTACATGTTATGGATTCACTTGATTATTTGCCTTTAACATAACTTACTTTCACCTTTTCAATGTTGTTTATATTCTAGAAGCGGTAAAAAAAAGAGGTAGGCAAAAAGGATCAAAGAAGAAACTTGACGAAAAGATATCACAAATGTTCGGTGATGCCCTCATGCACTATACGAGTCGCCGTTATGACACGGTACACTATTCTGTGGTCTAACAATCTATAGGTTTTCACATACAAGTTTGTTGTTCAGTTTATATCAAAACCCAAGTTCATCAAATTGACTACGTATTCACACTAATCCACTTTTGATCTTGCTACAACACAACGTTTACCTTTCTGACGAGAGGAAGTTTCCTCCAACAACAACACATAGCTACGGGTTGCGTTCCTGTCTACTGAAATGCTTTTTAAACAGTACTTGCTGAAAGTCCCATGTCAGATATATATAGCCTGAAAGATATTTATAAATTGGAGACATTCCTCATGTTACAAGATGGTTTTGTAGGGTTGAATTTGGCCAAAGACAAATTATAAGATGTTTTAGTGCCTATCCAAATCCGACGGGACATCCATTACTAGACCACCTCAAGTCACGCTCCAGATGTCTAGTCTTAGGCGTAAGAGAAGCGTGTTGAGAGTCTCACAGGCACATCAGATGTGATCTGGCCTGAAAAAGAAGTATGTATAAGTGAGAGACATCTTTCACCTTTCAAGTTGGTTTTGTAGGGTTGAGTTAGACCCAATACAAATTTCTAAGAGTACCCATTTTTATTTGGTTCAGCTTTCATTATGCGGAACTGTTAATGTTAGATTCCATTAGAGCTTGATGTTAAATTTTTCTGATTTTACACAGTTTATGTGTTTGTTTAAGCTTGATATACTTTAACATAATACTGTTATGTTAGCTTTTTGCAAATTAGTTATACATTGTTGTGTTGGCTTTTTTGTAGGCTATAGATGTGTTGCATGAAGTTGTCAGGCTGGAACCAAATTTACCTGACCCGTATCACATCCTTGGAGCTGTCCATGGTGCAATTGGGGATCATGAAAATGAAATGGGTTTTTACATGATTTATGCTCATTTGACTCCAAAAGATTCATCACTTTGGGAAAGGCTCTTTGTGTGGTCCATGTAAGATGGTTATTCATTTTTGTTTCAATTGTTATTTCTTTAAAGTTACTTTTGTGGAAGTATTAGCTACATCACTCTAATAATGAAAGATGATAAAATTGCATCTGAGTAATGCATCGTCGAAATAAATAATTTGTGTGTACGGTGTATATTAATGGAACATATGGTTTATAACAACTTCATTTTGCACTGAAAATACCCCTTCACTATGTTTACTTCATCGGAGTTAATCACTGTTTTTTCAAAAGTTAGATTCAAATGTTTTGTAATTTGGCATGATTTAAAGAAAATTCTTCAGTTGTCACTTGTCAGTGTTGTCAATGGAGAAAGGCCAAAAATCTGCCATATTAACACGCCATTTTGGCCTGTGGTGCCGTCATGGCTGGCATCCCATCACAAACTACCTATGGCGGTCGTTAAAGATCTGCCATGATGGTTCCATTACGAACATTTAAAATACTATTCGTTATTTGATTTAGGTAGCAAACTCCACTTTGCGGGATGATATAGTTTACTACTTGTGTATCGTAGTAGTATCTACTGTGATCAAACAACCCCTCTCATATTCGGCAGGTTGGATCAATGATAAGGTTTGTAACAGAAACCTCATTGAATTCAACTGAGTACACAATATCTAGTAGATGAAGTTCCCTGCCAGCCTTAGAGCCGAGGCTTTCCTCTGAGAAAATAGTTCCGTCTCATGCAAAAGAAAAAAAAAGTATGCTAAACTGCCCAAATACCCCCTACAATTATCCCACGTACATTTATGTAACTCCTAAATAACTGCTATAACATATAACTACCCTATTGCACAATTAAATTAACTACTTAATAATTGTTTTGCTGTATATCTTCAAACTAATAATATCACCATTTACTTCCTTATTTCTCCTAGATACACGAGATATATTATGCTTCATTTCTGATGATTGAATACTTATCCACATTCTGACTTTGGCCAACAATAATTTTGTACCTTTTATGATTGTCATCATAATCATAATTAGTCACTTGACTTTTGTAATTGGTCAAATGTGATATTTTGATTAGCTGTAGAATCCCTGATTAGTTATTAATTACAATTATAATTGGCAAATTGGATTTTTGTTGTAAATGCGCTAACTGCCTTGTAACTGAATTTAACTGATAACTTTTTTTCTACTATATATCTATATCGGTGATTGTTACAGAATCAAACTCGCAATCGCCTTCCTTCATTTTCTATGAGATTCTCCAGTTACCCTAAAATGACAAAAAAGTTTTGATGTCGTTGGAGTTTGTCATTTTCTAACAATACTAAGTTCGTGCATGCTTTCATTTTAAACAATCAGTTTATATATGGAAGAAATGGTTAGTTACTAAGTTGGGAATCATTTTCAAATACAGAAAACAAGGTGATGCTGGTCAAGCCAGTTATTGTATTTCAAAAGCAATAAAAGCAGACCCCCAAGATATTAGTCTTAGAAGGCATCAAGCATTGCTTTATGCTGAAAGTCAAAATTATCAAAAAGCTGCTGAGGCATATGAACAAATACATCAACTTTGTCGTGAAGATGATGCACTAAAAGAAGCAGCTAAGGTTAGTCTTTTTCTTTTGAGCTGGATTTGGCATGAAAATGCATTCAATTTTCTATAGATTTTATGCTTTGCTAGTTTTGTTTGTTTAGTTAATGATTATATGCAATATAGGATTGGCCTCTCTGATGCTATATAATGCACATAACTTTCTTGTTCCTGTATCTATAATTATAGCCTATTACCAGGGGTTGAGTTGGCATTATTGTAGTGGGTGGCCATTTGGGAAAAGGTGATGTTTGAGGAAGCATAATTTGAATTTCAAAATAGATTTACATGCAAAATCTGTTGATCATAACATATTTTTTTTATTTTTTATAATTTTTATAAGAAGCATTAGGCTATACAATAATGAAATTAGAGCTTTAGCCCAACACAATCAAAATATGAAAACCAGAGAAAAAGTTGGACTGCTTCAAATACTTCAGGGACAAAATTAGGGCCCCATGATTGCTTGAGTCACTACTTTTTTGCTTAAGTTGGGGAGGCCAACCACTTTTGTCGTGAAATCAGGATATAACTATATTGTGTTGGAATTTTGTCCTGCCAGTATTTATCATTGGCAAAACTGGTTTTTCTTCTGCTGGAGTCACGCTTTAGAATACTGTTCAATAGGAAAAGCTCATTTTATATATACATGTGGCGGTTGACTTTCAATATTGAAATTTGAAAGAATTTTACTGCTTACTTTTAGTTCTACCAAAAGTGTGGTCAAGTTGAGCGCTCATTTTGCATTCTCGAAGACTATAACCAGATGGAGTAAATGCAAGTGTAGTTGATCTACTTGGTGCCATATTGATGGAAATTAAGGCGCACGACAGAGCTCTTCAGTTCATAGAACAATCTCAAGTGGTTGGGAAAGAATTGCCCTTAAATTTGAAAGTTAAAGCTGGAATCTGCCATGTTCATCTTGGAAACATGGAAATCGCTCAGGTGCATTGCATGCATATTTCTAATTGAATTAAATTTGATTTGCTTGATCACTGGATTGCTTAATATTACTTGCTTGAACCTCATAATATAATGTTAGGTTTATTGATATTTGAGGGTATCATGAATGGGTATTGAGTTGGGACTTTCTTGATTAGCTTTTATTTCTCTCCTTCCGCTTGTTAATCATGATGTTATGCCCATGAAGTCTAGCACTTCCAAAGTCTGAATTTTTTTTAAAGACATTTGCTATTAACTTTCATATTTTTCTGTGTTGTGGATGTTTTTTTTCCCCACCTTCTTAAATAGAGCTTTGAATATAACCTGTATGATGTTACAGGTAACAAAGTTTGTTATTATCCATGAAATTATCTCCATCTTGTATATCATTTTTGAGGTTTGAAAGAGATTCACATAATTTGTTTTGATTTTTTATGTTGAGGAGATTTTTTTTCATGTTGTTTCAGTTTTTTGAACTAGACCTCCTGTATTCTGTTATGCCATCTTTTTAGCTTTCTAATTAAAAACCCTTTTTTTCTTTTGCAAACGTAAATCAAATTATATTTTAGGTTATTGTCTTTGTATTCCAGCACACCCCCCCTCCCCTCTTTCCAAAGCTTGTCAATATATTGTTATTTTTTGTGTTTCTCATTAGCTTCAGTTAATACAACGATGAAGTAACCACTTGGAGGAAGAAGCAACAAAGCAACGCTTAACCACCATCCGGTAGAAGCCAACATCGACAAAGCCATAAAAGGCACAACGCTTAACCATCAAGAGTTCTCAATAACTCAAGACAGAAGCACAAGAACGCTTAACCATTCATGACATAAGCATATCAACATGTCTTAACCATCATGAACAGAAGCACATGACAAGAATCAAAGCCATCATAGGCTAATAAGAAATATGAAGAAGAAAATCACAGAATGAACTTCAAAACAGAACTAAAACTCCAAGAAAGGTAGGCAACAACATGGAAACCACTAAGAGGAAGAAGCTTGATGCAAGTCTTCAACTCATATTTGCCAAGCAGTAACAACAAAACCATAGGCAAACAATAAGTGGACAGAGACCAAAAAACTTCTATAACATCCAGGAATATGAGCAATGCATGAAAGGCTTGGTTGGGCCTAATACAACCCCACAAAACCGGCTTGTGAGGTAAGGATTGCCCCCACTTATAAACACATTGTCAGGCCATCACCTATCCGATGTGGGACTATTAACACTCCCCCTCACGACCAACACTATTGGGCTTGGTTCGTGGACATAAATGGTGGGTGGCCCAATAGCGGAAACCTGATAGCAGGTGGCCCAATGGATCTTGGAGAGGCTCTGATACCATGTTAGTAAACTTGACATCCATGGAAGGAATGAGAGAAAAGCTATGAAAGTGTTGTATTGATAGTAAAATATGATATTACAAAGTGATTGAATTAGCCCACTAATGGGGTGGTTACAACTATATATACTACTATAGGACTAGTTCTACTTGAAGCTAAACTACATCTCTAATACGAGGATTGCTCAGGCCTTATAAAGACTACTTTGGCTTTATCTCCAGTCGTTGTGGTTACAAACAGTTCCCAACAACATCTTTGAGTTTCGTTACCAACCTTTTTCTTGGGGGAGTTTTCTCGAGAATTCGGAAGATTCAAGTCTTGCAGCTAACGTTCTTAATTTTTTTACTGCAACATCTTTGAAACCTCTTTTTGTGATAGGATAAAAAGGAAATAGAAAAAAGAGAGTCAAAAGGGGGTGCATCGGGGTTGCACACTCTTTTGACACAGGCATGCTATTTTACAATAGATGCTGCAATACTCTTTGATTTCTGATTATTACTTCGCTTGAATAGTCTTTGCTTTTTTTTTCTTTTTTTTTCACTTTTCTTCTTCTTCGTATTCTTCAGTTCTAATGAAGACTTTGTTTCAGCCCTAGAAACACTACAAGACGATGTTGAAGCACGCATAGCTTTGGCTTCCCTTCTAGTTGAGGAGGGGAAAGAAAATGAAGCCATTTCCTTGTTGTCTCCTCCAAAGGATTCTGGTACTTGTAAAAATGTTTTCTTTTTTTGTGATCGAAGTTCTTCCATGGAGATACTAATGGTGAGGTACTTGCAGACTCTGGTGAAGCGCATTCTGAAAAGTCAAATAGATGGTGGGTTGATGTGAGAATAAAACTTAAGCTCTGTAACATTTTTCAGATTAGAGGGATGCTTAATGATTTTGTGAATGTAAGTCTCCCTTTGGTACACGAATCTCTGCATGTTCCAGCTCCTAGACGAAAGGTAATATTTGAAAAACTATATTTATGCATACACTCTTGCTCCTGCTTTCATACAAGCACATTCACACACAGAGTTGAACATAGATATACGAGTGGTCACAAACACCCGTGTACATGCATGCTCAGTTCAAATTTAACCTGTTGAAAAAACTAAATGATTTCATCTAGATCTTACAAAATTTGATTGCTCGGTTAAAAAGGTTCAGCTGGAGACTTGTGAATTAGTTGCATTTATTGGGTTTGGATTTTGGTTTTGAAAAGAAGACTGGCATCTTCCCTGCTTGTTGGAAAGGGTTTGTTGTCGTTTGCTAGCTAGTGAAAGTGTGAAACCTAAGGTTGATGATAATCATGCTTTAAGAAGGGTTATATGTTTTAGTTTTGCAATTAATTGAGGAAGTGATATCAGGTTTTTGGTCCTTAAAGTTATATGAGAATGTTATGTTATGGGTGGTCAGTCAGTTAGATTTTGTTTTATGAAATCATGCAAAGGAAAGGTTTTCTACTTAGGCTGCCATCTTAGCTCGTGGTCTTGAGGGTACTGAAGAATGACACAGACATCCCGTATTCTCATTTCTTTTAATCCTATTCATACTTGTACCATAAACTTCAACAGCTTCCATTTGGTTCTCTAGCTCCTTAAGTATAAGGTGATCTTATCAGTCATGAAGTGACTGGTCCCTTTTTTCAGTTTTATTTCTATGGGGTATTTGGTTTGGATAAGAATGTCTACATTGATTTTTATCAAGCATGTCTCTTTGCACTTGCACTTTTTGTGATGGCATTGAGTTTATGGCCTCTCTTTGGTCCTATTACTTCCGGTTTATTCAAGGAGCTTTACCTGCCCGGTGCTAGCCTTAGAGTGTTCACGTCTCTAATACACCACCTCAAATGAAAGCTCTTTGAGCTTGAAGCAAGGACTAAACATAGCTTCCCTAAAACATTTTTCTGGGATTAAGATATAATAAAAAGAACAAGTGCAACATGAAGTCTTTGATAATGTGTGCAGGACCAACACGTTTTGAGAGCTTAAGCTTTTGGCTGCAGGCTCTATAACATTTTAGTGAAGTGCTACCAACACTCACTCATACACTCTCTCCGACATTCACTCTCTTATTGGGTGAAATTCACAAGGGTTCCACCATTTAGGCAATGATTCCCTCATTAAGTGGTAATACCCACATAAATTTCACTCAATAAGAGAGTGAGTGTTGGAAAGCGAGTTTTAGAGTGAGTGTTGCCAAGGTAGTCAGAATCGCGATCTGGGACGTAGAATCGTACGCTTCCATGATCTTGGAGGTCTTACTTGAGTTTGTGACTAAGCAGAATCGTACCCATAAATTCTTGTGCAACATGCCCCAAACTTTTTCTCCCTCAAATATTGTCTCTAACGCAGACCCTCTCTCCTTCACCTGCCTGTGTCTTCCTCTAGCTTCTGTGAACTGCCCTCTGCTTCTTACTGTCCGAACAGGTTTTTTTGGTCTTTTTCAGAAAGGCTTGTTCTGGGGACCAAACAAGTGAGTGGGAAGCAAATAGTTCTCATGGGAAAAGATAAAGGTTATTCTAGGGAGAAGAAAAAAACTCCCTGATTTCCAAGAAGTCTTATTTTTCTCATAAACGAGGGAGAGGCAACATAATTGGAAAAAAAAAACTGTTGGGTACTTTCTTTTTACATATTATTATGTTTTATTTTAGAAAGTTAATTTCCTTTTCATAATAACAATGACATATATTAAAACATGGAGAATGCTAAAGAGTGCCCCAAGGGAATTGGTTATGCAACCAAAACAAGTAAGTTTTTACAAAACAGAGGTATAATTATTACTTGATCAAAGTAACAACTTATATTTTCAAGAGACAATTTCTATTTATGGATTCCTTAAAACATTGATCGTAAAATAACCCATAAACTATTGATTTTTTTTTTTGTGACAAACATAGACTATTAAATATATTCTAACTGAAATTATATTTACATTTTTATACTATTAATAATTAATATATCATCATATGTTTATATTAAAATATATTTTAATATTTATGGTAGGATCTTATAATCCGTGTTACGATTCCTTGATTTACGATCTTGACTTCTGGTCTTTGGTCGGATCTCAATTTTGACTACCTTGAGTGTTGCAAATACAACTCAACATTTTATATTTAATGAATATGTGTAAGAATATTGAGCATGTTGTTTCCATTATTCAGCTATTTGAAGTCACTGTTTTAAGTTTGTTTTTGAATACTATGAGATTTCTGACCTCTCTAAATATGTACTCCTTTTTCCTGCTTTTATAACTAATACTTTTAGGGAAATGCTAACTTGTGCCCTCAAGGGACAAGTTAATGATTCAAATATAGAAATAATTTATTGGAATGTGTTCATTGCATTTAATCTTTAACTTTTTAATGAATTGAATGCACAAAATTTTAGAGAGTATTTCTTCTTTTGGGTTTCTTAGCATGTGCCCTAAGGGCACAAGTTAACACTACCCATACTTTTATGAAGGAAAAAAAAAAGGAATACATCCTTACTGGTTGTTGCTGCAGGGCCAATCAAAAAGGCGTCTCTCCATAAGGGATCTTGAGAAAAGAGTAAGGGTACTGAATGTTCCAGAAACAAATTCGAGGATTCAGGCCCATAACCTCATCATCTGATCTGTGAGTGTTGCTTCTCACATTGTGTAATCACATTTCCAATTGTACTGATCTGGTTTGTAATGGGAGGGGTGCCACTCTTTATAAACACTTATCAGGTGTTATCTCTATTCTATGCGGGGCTTGAATTTTTCCCAATAGTTCTAATTAATTGATTTTGTTGATGATTGTTTAGTCTAGATATACTATAACTTGTAAGTGATGATTGTTTAGTCTACATATACTATACTAGAGTAGTGGACATTTTTGCATGTTCTTAGTCCTCACTTCATTTGCTCACAAAGTGAAAAGAATCCCTCTTACATTGTTTTATTCAATTAGGTCGAAAGCTTCAAGGGCAAAAAAGTTGCTCCAGAAAAAGGCAATTGAGAAGGAGAGAAAGAAAGCCGAGGCAGTGGCCTCTGGAATTGACTGGCTAAGTGATGACTCAGATGATGAGCCTCAGGTAATCTGTTTGGTGTTGTCTACTTTCACTTCTCGTACAATATTTTTTATGATAATGCATTAACCAGATTTTTGTTAGGTTAAATATTAGGTTTATTTTTGTTGGCCCAGTCTGAAGCAAATACACAACATTTATTTGAAAAGTTAGTATTTAAATATTAGGTTTATTTTTGTTGAAGGAGTTTAAATATTAGGTTTATTAATGTTTTATTTTATTTGTTAAAAAAACATAATCCAAGATTTGTAACAAAAACACCATAATCCGAGTACAAAAGCGAAGTGCAGAAGTAGCGGAACAGTATCCAGAGTTAGTTTCTTTTTTCTTGAAAGTTCTTGTTACGATTTAGTTGGTATTTGTATCTTATTTTTCGGATTAACAACAGCATAAATACGTGATTATCTCCTAAACAAACTTCATCTTTATATAATTCTTATTCTTCCATTCACCATTTAAATAATCATCACTCCAAGAGTCACGTACCATAGCAATCTTTCCGTGCTTCTCCAACACTCAACAATTCTGCTTTTTATATACTTAACAGGTATATGTTATTTATACTTATTCATGATTTTTCATTTGTTTGAACGCAATAACTATTTTCAGAGGTTTGTATCTTGAATTATTCTACTTCAATTTCTGTTTTGTGGTGCTTTTTTTAGATATGTATTATAAGAGCATGCATTAACAAATTTAGATTCTCTTTAATTATATGTGGGCCTTTGGCATGTGTTCCATCTTATGTAATTAAGCACAGTGTCACACTCTTCAATTCTTCTCATATTCTTTGTTTCTTCTTTTTCAATAATCGCATGCATATATTTAACAATACCAACAAAGTTACAAAACTCATAAACAAGAGTTACGAACAGTAATAGTATATTGATGTATAGATTTAGAGGAAGATGTGTAAAAAAAAAAGGGATGTATATTTAAAAAGATGAATGTCTATGAATGGTGAGAGGAAAAGTTAGTTTATGGGGTGCATTTAATTAAATATATTTTGTTTGGTTGATATAAATGGTGAAGAAGGGCAGCAGATAAAGTTCCCCTCTTTGTTAATTTATAATGAGAATCAAGAGGTTTTGTAATAGAAGGAAAATTTCCCAACTTTCATGTTATGATTTGTCAAAAAATAAATAAAAACTTGTTAGGTCAATACATGTAAAATATTTTAAACATGTATTATCTGTCCTCTAAATCCCTTCAATATTGAGGGTATAGATAATTTGTAGCATGTTTGATGGTGCATTCGTTAGTAAACCAAACTCTCTTTTTTCTAAAACAAATATTTTAATACATTCTATTAATTATATGATTATTATCTTATATATCAAATTTACTTTAAATCTCCTTGTAGGATGCAGAGAAATATTATTAGTAATAATAACGGGGTGCATCAAGCATGTGCAGCATGCAAGCATCAAAGGAAAAAATGCAGTGAAAATTGCATATTAGCACCATACTTTCCATCAAGCAGAAGTAGAGAATTCAAAGCAGTGCACAAAGTGTTTGGTGTTAGCAACATAACAAAGTTTGTAAGGAATGCTCAAGAGGGAGATAGAAGAAAAGTTGTGGATTCATTGATATGGGAAGCACTCTCTAGGCAAAGGGATCCAATAAATGGTTCTTATGGAGAGTATACAAAAGTTTACAATGAGTATAAAAGAGTATTTGATGAACTTAAGATGTTTAGAGATCACCAAAACCAATTGGTGCAAGTGCCACCTCAAGGGAAAGTTAGAGCAGAAACACCTGATCATAATGCAGTAGATTATCATCATCTTCATCATGGGAATCATAAGAATGGTATTATTGATTCTACTACCATTTATAATACATATTGCTCAAAT
>Ga0315914_1001206_pt1 | contig 37701 bp, 19 predicted proteins | sample MpolenodulesMG_FD_203920 | JGI IMG/M metagenome (GOLD analysis project Ga0315914, IMG submission 203920) | Medicago polymorpha root nodule microbial communities from Los Angeles, California, United States - elongated nodules | ecosystem: Host-associated > Plants > Roots > Nodule | place: USA...
TTTCTTAGGATAATCATAATCTTGCTTAACTTTTCATTCTATTAAATTTTCAGCTTCCATGTATTATGTGGCTTAAACTCTACAATCCAAAGAGATTCAGCTTGTCTTGGTGGATTAATTGGGTAGGTATCTTTGATTATTGTATTTATTTCTCTATCAGATTTTTAATAATTTATTAATGTTATAAACAAATGTTTAATATTTGGTCCATATATTACAGATATGTATTGTTCTTGGGGTATCTATAATGATTCTAGCACCCATTGGAGCATTGAGGAGTATTATACTTGAAGCCAAAACCTACCAGTTTTACTCTTAATCAGTTTTACTCTTCCCTCGACATCTATTTTCTCTATGCTTTTCTCTATGATTTATTTATTTTCTGCCAATGAACTATCTATTTTCCATTTTCAATGTACATATTTTTTAGTTTCAATGGAAGAACAAAATGAAGGAAATTGCTTCTATTCAATGATATTTTTTATGTGTGGAGGAAGATTCAATGATTCTTTTCCAGATTATGTTTTAAGTGAAGCTTTTTTTGTGAGACTTTGGTTGGTGTTAGTGTTGTAGCATCTATTAATAGATGCTTGATTGAAGTACAAAACATAGAAAGTATTAAAAAGGATGAGAAAATTAAACTACAGATACATAATATGAGTTAGGTTTTGTAGATCTTCAAGGAACCCATAATGCAGGATTTGGTTAACCATTTCCATGACAACAGTTTTATATCTTCTAGACACACTTCAGCCGAACCATTAACGGAATTAAATGACTCCAAACAGTTGCAAGTTCACCTGTAACATTCATAGATATACCATCCACTATCTATTAAAGTTAAAATATTTTAAAGGGTATTGTAGTTGAGGAGGAAGAAGTATAACAACAAAGCATGGTATATCTTCGGATTTAGATTGAGTGCAATAGACTGCATACAGTCGATCATATTTGAATCGTCCAATCTTGATCCATATCTTACCGACTACAGTGCAATCACATCCTCCCAATTAAACACAAATCTGGTTCATGTATCCTTTGGAAATATTTTACCGGACGCTCGAAATTACACTTCCCAAGGCATTCATTTTAGTCCAAACTAGTTTTATAATTTTATAATTTAATTGAAAGTAATTTTTGCACAAATTCCATTTGTAAGTAACTTTTAGAAATTGATAATTTTGTTTTGGCTTAAATATTACTTTGATTAGTTCAATTTTCTCCCTTAACTTTAAAACTAGTCAGTTTGATTTCTTTAACTTATTTTAAAAAATCAGTTTGATCGCTTAACTTCTAAATCGGTTTTTGGTCTCGTTATTTATGTAAGTTAACGCAATTTGGTCCATTAACTCCTCTTTGTCTCTTTACCCTATTCTTTAATCCTTTTTTGTTTCGGATCTTTAAAGCAATTTGATATGCACATGCAAATGGCGATGAGTAGATACAATTGCAGAAAATGAAAGGATTTTCAAAGTTTATTATGCTTCTAGGGATTTTCAAATTGCAAGTTCTGATAATATTTTTAGATTTTTTATGCAAGTTTGATTTGTGGTCTGTGAGGGTTACCTAAAGAAAAATATGAGAGGATTGTTTTTCTAACATGTTATCCTTCTTTAACCTGTGTCACTCTTATTTGTTTATTTATCTCAAATTTTCTATTGTTCTTTTTTCTTTCCTTTGTTAAATGTGGCTAATGTGAATTATCTCTTTACGTTTTTCTTTTCCATCTTTGATATTTGTTATTTATTTTTCCTTCTTTTTCTTGTTGTTGTCTGATTTGCAACATTAAAAGCTTGCTTATACTAAAGACTAAGGTGTGTGAAGAAAGTGAAACATGCATATCCAAATAGAAATACATACATCAGAGAAAAACAAGTCTACTATTATTGCTATTGGTATGAAAAATAAGTATGAATCAATTGAGTTTCCAAAAAAATCAAAATTCTGAGTATTTTAATTGTTAATTATTAATTACCATGTTACTTTGGTGGACTGAATTTATGAAAAACAATTTCAATTTAAGAAGTTTTGTGTAGAAATTCTAATTTTACAAAGATATGATATATTTTTGTTTGTAGTTTTTGGTCAGACTTTACATACCTCACGACTGAACTTCGAATTGTCATGCCCCTTCTTCTGGAAGAATCGAGGGTTAACACAAAAAGAAAATCTTTAAAAGACATTAAAATAATTTTCATTTTAATAGCGTATTTTTTTTAAGCTATTGTGTGATTTTAATAAATTAATTATATTATTCTCATCTCACATTTTTTGTCTCGGTTGACCATTCACACAACGTGCATTTTTTTTAGAAGTAGTTTAGTAACTAAAAAGTATCCTCTTAGGACGAATAAGTGGGGTGTTTTAGATTCGAATTCTGGTCCCTTACATATTAAATGTAATGTCTCTACCAACTGAACTAATTTTATGGGGATGATATTTCATCTTTTATTCATCAAAATTGTCAGCTTTAAAAGTATTAGATTTTATTAACTATTTGGAACGAACACATTTTCTAAAATGTAAATCAAAAATGTTTTACAAAGTAAACGGGTCCTAAAAGTGATAATTCCGTACCTACAATTATTTTACTCTCTCTCGCGCACGCGTATACACCCACTTTCGAGCCGCCACCATGTTATACAACCCTAGTTTCTTCTCTTTTGTCCACCATAGAGGGATGATTTAGGTCAATTTTTGACTCGAAATAACTCACTCAAATCATTTTTCTCCTTCTATTTAATTTGAGTAAGTGTTTGTCACATATATTTACTTTTCATTAGCGATTTTGTCGTTTTGGTGAGATGTTTTGTTCGTCACCTTTGTGCGACATTGCTTTGCTATCATGTTGTCTAGTTACGGCGTATGTTTGATTTAAATTGTCAAGTCAGCTTCAATATAATGCATATCTCATCAATGACTTTGGTGTCATCAATGTTACAGATCTGGAGGCATGTGTATTCCATACACTTCAATATAGTCACATTTTTAGACTTATGTATATTTTTCCATGTTTATGCTTTTTCTTAAAGGCAAAAAATTATATATTATAAACCAACCAAAGTCCCTCTAGCACAATTGCACAAGGTGTACCAGAGAAACTTAACAATCCAAGAGTTTTACATTGCACAACACAGCTGCCCAAGTGAGGTAATCAAAATCGATAAAGGATTCAACCTCCAAGTGAGGTAATCAATATCGAACAAAGCATAATACGATTTCAACCACCAAAAAGTCTGAATTTTAACCTTCTCGACTAAGGATTGAAGAAGGTCAATATTTTGATTGAAAATGCTCTCATTCTTCTCCTTCTAAATGATGTACAGCACCAAAATTCAGATAATGTTAAAAGCCAGACGAGAGTTTTTGGAAAACCCCTCTAGCCCACCAAACTGAAGAAGATGATCAAAAATATTACCATGATGAACCGTTGAAAAACTCAGCCAACCAGAAATTAGATTCCATAACTGACCATAGAAATTGCATTGAAATAAATAAGGGGTCTTGATTCTCCAAACAACCACAATCAGACAAACATTTAGCATCATTATTGGCCAAAATATGTCATCAGACCAAATTATACATTGTTGAAATCCGATTGAAAAACAAGTGTTAGACAAAAAAGTTAACTTTGAGTGGTACTGCTTTAACCTACAACACATGCTTATAATCCACATTAAAAGTGACTTCAACAACGGCTAAGTTGTTATAAGCACTTTTAACCGTATATTGTTGGGAAGGATGAAGATTCTAAACCCATCGGTATGCCACTTCAACCTGTAAAACAACATTAGTCAATTGATCCACACACTCCCTCATCATCTCCTCCTCTTCCCATGCATACGACCTCCTACGCCACTTCCACGTCTCCCCATTAACATCCCAGCCCAAAAGAAACATGTCAGTAACAATTGCTAATTTATCATCAACCAACTTAAAAAGTCATCCAAAACTAACTTTTAAAGAAGGACCATCAAGCCACGAATCCTTCCAAAACAAAGTTGTTGTCCCATCACCCACCTTTCTACATATATTATCCATTATCCACCTCTCGTCCACCATACTATCCCCATTCTAATTTGATTCAAATTTTGTCACCATATTGATCATCCCACTCCTCTAAAACATAACATTCCACCTTCCTAACCATACCTTGCATACAATTATTTATACCACAAACTCTCCCTTTCCACCAACACCCTCCAAATCCATTTATCAAGTAAGGATAAATTAAATTCCTTCAACCTCCTAACCCCCCAAACCTTCATTCTTCTTTTTCAAACATAAAGTATATCATTTTATCCAAGACATTTTCCTAAAATCCTCACAACCCCCAAAAAAAAAGTACTTAAGGGAGCCTTGAAGAAGGAAAGAAAATAAGGTGGTATGGAGGACAATACAAACTTAAGAAGAATCAATTACCCCCCCAATTTACTCTGACAATATAAATAAATGAATATCATTTATTTTTAGTAAAACCAAACACAAAAATGTGTATTTGCACAACATTAATACACCTCTACAACAGGGGAGGGCCCAACGTTAGGCCATATGTGGCTAAAGCCACGCAACCATTCCCTATATATATATATATATATATATATATATATATATATATATACACACACAGAGACACACACACACACACAGCTATATCATAACACTTCTCTCTCATGCGACCAACGGATGCAACAAGAACTGTTCTCTCCCTCACGCGATCAGAATGATAGAACCCCCATTCTCAATTGTCACTCTCTTTCTCTCACGACTCACAACCAGCCATTCTCTCTCTCACGTTGATGCCTGCTCACTCTCTCTCTCTCTCTCTCTCTCTCTCTCTCTCTAATCAACTCAAATCTCTCTCGGTTCTCATTTACTTTAAGGTAAGCCAATTGATTCTCCAATTTCTCCTTCCTTCTCTAATTGCTTGTTTTAGTTTTAGAGTTTCATAATTGGGAATTGGAATATTGTTATGATTGGAATTGGATTTTTGTTATGAACGAGTTGTCTTTTTATAGATTGGAATTGGAATTTGTTGTGAACATGTTTTTTGTTAGTTAGAATTGAAATTGAAATTTCGAAATGTTGGTTTTTAGTTACCGAATTAGAATTGGAATGTTAATACGTACATAAAGTTGGATAACAAATGGACAGTTTTATGTTGTTGTTTCTTTGTAGAATTGTGCTCACAATTTTATAGGATGAAAAAATATTTTGATGTGCTTTCTAGAGACAACGCTACTTCTTCATCTTATCAAGAATCATCGAATACTCAACATCTAAGTGAGGCACAACCTGAAGTTATACCCAACCCAACCCATAAGAGTATTAAAGTTATCAGGGTCGGACCTTGGGGTGTGCAAACCGCTCAATGGAACTGGGTCTCCTCAAGGTATGAGCCTAAAAAAAAAATAGGCCTATTAGAATTGGGTCATCTTGCTTTTGGTGTTAGGTGGATGTTTTTTTGGGAGGGTGATTTGAGGTTCCTCATGTATATGGTAATGATTTTCACATTTCGGTGTACCACATATATATGACACCTTGTATTTATCTTTTAAAAAATTTAAATAGAACATTGTTATTTAAAAAAAAATACATTTTTATTTTATTACGGGTCTCTTTTCAATTGCAGAGTCGAGCCTCTGGATACGTAGGAACGACCCTGAAAGTTATTGATTATGAAGTGTTGAAATTTTAGCCACAAGCATATAGTATGTCAATTTTATTTTTTTTTTAAGGAATACAGTATGTCAATATAAAAGTTATTTTTAGAAGCTTAAATAATGTCCTAAGAACCATAGTTTTAAAAACCGGATCGGTGATCAACTCGGTAATGTTACTAGGTCACTGGTTCATTGGTCGAACCAATGGGTCAATGATCAAACCGCATAACTAAACCGGATTGACCTGAAAAACTTGGACATATAACTCGGTCTATATAAAAAATTATATTGGTAATAAATTATATTAAGCAGGATGACTCGCTCTCTAAAAAATTTGACACCTATAATTTTCTTAAAGAAAACATAAAGAAAAAAAAAAGTAAAAATATTTAGAAACATATTTTGCATTATATGCTTGTTTATTAGTAAGTATTAAATGCTCTTATTTAAGGATATTTTAATATTATAAAAAAAAATTGTGTTTAAATTCCTTTTAAATAAAATATGATTATATATGTTTATGCATGACTCTTGTCAAAAAAAATGTTTATGCATGACTATTCTTTAAAAAAACCGTATAACTATATGTATTTAATCAAAATATTTGGGCTATTTCTTTTACCCAGCATGTCAACGGTTCCCACTTCAAGCTGGCCTTGATTTTAATTTAAAATTAAATGCATTGTACATATATATTTTAGATGAATTATAATCACAAAAGGGACTTGTGGCGTGTTGGTAAAGTTGTATTCTCTAGATTGACTGTCCGCATGTTTGAATCCCACCTCTGCCATTTTTTAATAAATTTACTTCATTAAAAATCTTCTTAAACATCAAACCGGTTCAGTTCGGAAAAACCGCCGATTCATCGGTTTTGACCGAGTCATACCGGTTCACGTTGGTTTGACTGCATAGCCGATCATATAAGCAATTCAAACCAACTATCCCACCGGTTCACGGTTCGACCGGTCCGGTTTTCAAAGCTATGCTAAGAACTTATTAATTTTCTTTTAACATTCACCCTCCAAGAAATAGTATTCTCTCCGTCCTTTAATACTTGACGCAGATGATCTTATTACGTATGTCAATGCATAATTTTGAGCTTAAGTATGTTGAATGATATATTAGAAAAAATTATGAAAATTTGATATTTTGAAAATACTCGACAAAATTAACAACATTTTAGATAATATTATTTATCTTTCATATTTATCTTTTATAACTATTGAACTTCTTCTTGGAATTCACCCACCAATAGTATCGCACCACGCCCCATTGGTTATTTACGGTGTATTTTGTTATTATTTGTTATTATTATTTTTTTGATTTAATTTTTTTTTGGACAAACAAAAATGGAACTTATATATTAACAAGGATGGAGCTCGTCCAAGCACAAGGCGTGCGAAGGAGCTCCCAAATAATTACAAAAGAATATTGTCAATGTCAATCAAAAGTTGCCAACTCCCAAACAAGTCAGAGGACTTGACCACCACAAATGAAAACCAAAAACAAATACAACATTGTTAGCTTTTAGCCACCAAAGAGAGCACCGCTTTACTTTGTCCAACAACTAGTCAATAGAGCTTCCCAAATTGTTAAACAATCTCTGATTACGGTCATTCCAAATTATCCACACACTAATCAACCACACAAGTTGCATGAAAGAGCATTTTGCTCGTCTGCCACCTGCTGAATGAGTTAACTGATAGAAATGATCTGGTACGGTAAAGGAGTCTGGACCTGACACACCAAGCCAAGATCGAACCTGAGACCACAAGGTACTATAAAAATCAAAAGAGATGAATAAATGCTGAGATGTCTCAGTATTGCCGCACCCACATAAACAACCAGCACCCGCGTCTGACAGGATACCACGATGCACCAAGTTTGCCTGTGTAGGAAGCCTATTCTTTACCAACCTCCAAGCGAAAATTGAGACCTTGAGCGGAACATGTTTATGCCAAACTAGGGCATCAGCACCTTCCACATGAGAGGTGTCCTGAGTAGTCAATAACTGGTAAGCACTACGAACTGTATAACCGGCAGAGGTATCCATATGCCATTTCCAAGTATCTTTCACATTAATCTGCAAACAAACATTACGAAGTAAAATAATACACTTCCCTAGCATTTCCTCCTCCCACACCCACAACCGCCTCCTCCATCTCCAGCCCTCTCCGCCATCCTCCCATCCTCTAGAAAACATCTGCGCAACCGTGGTAGATTTACCAATAAAAATATATTTCTATTCAGTTTTTAACATGAATCCCGTCCATTGGATATCCTTTGATCCCACGTTATAAAAAATGTTTTGAACAATAAGTATTGTTTTGAGGTTAATTTTATAATACACAAGTGAGACAAGTCTCCCATCAAATAAAAGCTAATTTCAGCTATTGGATTAATAAATCTCATCTGCAAGATTAAAGTTGTTATTTACGGCATGTTCCAATTATTCCACAACCATAAGCATTTGTTTTCCAGCCAATAACCGGAATAATCTGCAACATTAACGTCGTTATTTGAAGCGCCCACCCCAGAAGAATCTTCTCTGTATTATTTTGATAAATTCACTTATCACATTTTTTGGAGCTTTGAAAAATGAGAAGTAGAAAAGCGGTGAACTGTTCAAGATAAAATTGGTAAGGACCACCCTACCACCTATTGACAAATGCCTACCCTTTCCCCTAAAAAAAGAAAGAAATATTTATGTGTTTTGAATATTTTTTATGGATTGTAGTGTCATTTAGTTAAATAGATTTCTAAAAATGCCTTAACATCATCTATTTAAAAAATATCTAATTTGAACTTAATATAGACTAAGATGTGAGTCTCTCTTATGTTTAGCCTGTTATCACCCCTGTAGTCCGGTGAGATATTTAGTTAAATGAGAGTATTGTTAAAAAGAAGTTAACAAATATTTATTTCGATAAACAAATAATTTGTGATGGAAAGAATCTGAAAGTGTCTATTTGGGTGGATGCCACAAAATTCATGCATGAGAGGTCCATCTTGATCTTCTCAAAGTTGTCATGTTTGCGTTTAAAATAAACTACCGTTGAATAATAAACTTCCTACAAAAGACACATTACACTTGAGATGGAGAAATATTCAAAACATTACACTTTGTAATAAAACATATATAGAAAGTGATAAAGTAATTGGTTTTGGAGAGAATGTGTTTTGGAGAAAATGTGTTTTGGAGAGGAGAATCTATTAATGTTTGGAGAAAATGTGTTTTGGAGAGGAGAATCTACTATATTCTATGCCTTACATAGTTTTCCACAAAAATTAATCATCATGTGAAAACTTCATACTATAACATAAAAATAGTCTTCCTTAAAAAAAAACATAAATATAGTAAAAAAGAGAACATATCGTTCAACCGGGAAAAAAAATCGTATTGTTTTTGTATTATTTCAATAGTACATCTGAAAATACAGATATAATAATTAATTCTAAAAGAATGACAAGATTTTTTTCGACTCAAAAAAGAAAAAAGACAAGATATTACTTTTTACTATTGTAAACAGATTCCTGGTTTAGGATTTAACTATGCCTAACATTTAAATGATTGTCTTGGTCTTTGTTTACCAACCACATCCACATGAAGAGGTCTTGCAAGGTCTATGCATGTTTTGACTTAAAAGGTTAGATCCAATTTAGTTGTTCCCATTCCCAAATAGGTTCAGGTTCATCTACCCCATTATTTGGTACATCATTCCAATTTGTGCCACTTGACCCTCCAATATTAAGAGAAGCATCATGGTCTCTCTCTATCCCTCCATCGAGCTCTGCCACCACTTGTTGAGCACTTGTTGAAGCAGCATTTTGTAACTCCGCCGCTGGCCTCTCTAATGGTCTTCGATCAAATGAACTAAAGCTTCCCGATATCACATAAACGCGACACAAGCTGAATTCGTGCCGCAGCTACAACACACCAAAATTAATTATTAAAAATTAAAGTTATGATAATATGTGAATTTATGACTAAGCTATTATATCGTGATAATATTAAGACCGCGTCAAAATTTACGGTATATTGTATAAAATCGTAGTCAAATTTGATCGATATGGCTTTAATCGCATTTAGTAGCATTGTATACAATCTTGATTGTTGTCGTGGATCTCTTTTTAAGTTTATAAATTTATGATAAATATTTTAAGGTGCAATCACACTACAATATGTGACATATTATTTGAAAATCACGGTTAAACATAACTGATGCAAACCTCAAACACGATCCAAAAAGGAAGGGAAAAATAAGAACTTATTAGCATGATTAGTATTAGTATTAATCATGTTAACGAGTTCTATTTTTTCCAAATATACCTTTGGAGGATTTGTATTGGATGGGTCAGATTGTTCAATGGCTTTATATTCATGCATCTTCCATTTGGTTTTCCTTCCAGATGGAGCTTTTCCTATGTAAAACACCATGGTTTTCCTTATTCCAATGACTTTGTTGTTAGAAGAGTAAACATAGCTAGGAGAACCCGTAGCTTTCCAATACCCACAAGATGTTGTTCTATTTGGTCTTCCACCTCTCAACTCTCTCTCTTGTCTTGGTGAAAAGAAAAACCATTGCTCTGTGTCTCCACGACATCTCTCCCCTGCAAATGCTGATTACAAGCAAGAGTTTATTTACATTGTCATCAATCATATTTTAGTAAGATATTAATTACTCTCACATTTGTTATAATATCTTAGAAAATATCTACATGAATGACAGTGTCAATCTTAGACATGTACTTTTTTTAGGGAATCATTGACATGTACTTATTAAGCTCAAACAATTATTTGTATATAAAAAAGGATAACTATTGTATTGTTTCTATGAAAAATATTAACTTACCATGACACTACTTATAGATAGAGTATGCATGTCAAATATAAAATCCGTTTATAATTTTATCACTAAATTAAGTAACTAAAGAATTTGAGATAAATATTTTCTTCATGGCTAATTTTATATTTCTAGTGTTGTGAGATATTGAAGTATATTTTGAATGAGAATAATTTTGAGAAAATCAAAATTATAAAAGTGATATATATAATGAAGAAATGAATGAGTTACGTAAAAAAATTGTGTTACGTACTTGGAAGGTTCCATGGCTCTTTGCCATTGATATCAATGATAGGTATGATTTTGTTTATGTCTTCATGCTTTTGTCCTTCCAGATGGTGGTGTAGATAGAAGCCAACTAGCTCTTCTTCTGTTGGGTAGAAACGAAAACCAGGTGGGGAATCCTCCATATTGTTTGTGGTTGATAATATAATTTGTGTCTATATAATTACTGTTTGTACATTAATTATTTAGAATGAGCTAAGATAATATATGTATATATAGTTTTATGACCTATGTGGATGTCTTTATATTAGTTAAAGATGTGATAAGAGAGATTCTCCGTGTGAAATGGGAAAAGATTGTTTGAGGTGGGGATGGCTTAGAAACTTCAACGCGGTTACGAAGAAAGAAATCGTCATTTTGTTTTGCCCCCCAAAATGTGTTCCCTCATTTTGGGCATACATTTATATCATCGTTAATATGTCATCTTCTGGATTTCCTGGCCAACTCTAGGAATCCACTTAGTTAATATGTCCGTAACCGTTAGATCGAGATCGAATAATTGAGATTTTGATGCATATTTTGATTTTTAAAAAAATGAAATATCGATCTTGAAATATGGATTATTCAAAATTGAGACTCAACAATTATCAATGTGCTAACTGCAGGAATATGTGGATTGTTGAGTGCAGTAAATTCAAATTTAAATCCAAACAAATCAAATTCCTCAATTTTGTATACTTCCCATATTTTGCATATGAACTTTTTTAGCAAAATGTTTGTGACTAATTAGAAAGAGTGAGAATTTGTTATTTGCCTTATAACGTGAGTTAAAGTTTTACATTTGATGTAAAAGTTGAAGTTGAGTAAAAAAGTAAGTGAGATGACCCAACTTTAAAACAAGATGTGGTGTTTAATCTTACTTGTGTAGTTACTTTTAGTTTAATTTGATTACCCAAACTAGTTTAATCTTAATTGTCTTTGAATATAAACTAGTGTGTTAACCCGTGCAATGCACCGTGAATTTTTAAATATGTCAGTATTTTTTTGTTTAAAATAATATGTTAGTATTTTTTTTTGCCGCAATGATGACAAATATGTGTCACATGTTTTTATGTTTATCAGTGGTAAATATATATCATGTGTTTTTATGTATAAATGAAAAAATATATTTATTGGTTTCAGATCGTCGTCGATGAAGCGCATCAGCGATTGTCCTTTTAGAGTCTTGGTGTGTGTGTTGATTCTATCGTGGTCACTAGTTTCGTTCAACGTCGTCGTTGTCTTGTAGAGCTATGGTGTTGATGCGATTATGAGTTAGTCTCGGTCTGACTTTTGCTGTTTTTTTTTTCATTTTTGTTTATTGGTGTTTTTTTCGTTTTGTTTCGTGGAAATGAAGATGTGGGTTCTATAGTTCTGGCGTTGTTCTGTTGGATGCATATCTCGATTCAACATGACTGATTTTATCCTGATGTTGCCCGAAAGGGCTAGTTGGATAGATGCTCCGTGTTGACGGTAGTAGTCGTTCATCATACCTAAAATATTTTATCCATTATGGTTGCTTTTTGCATCGTTGGTGGACAGTGGTAGATTTATTTCATTTGTTCATCCCTTGATCTGGACTGCGACTGAAGTTTCAAGACCACTGCGACATTGTGGATTCGGTTCGTTATTGGTTGCTTTGACTTGAAAAGGCCCTTATGGTCTTCTGATACTTTGAAGATAGTTGTTGGGAACTTGGGTCATTTCTGTGTTGGCAAACGATCGCTGGATTGTACGTGGTAATCGTTGTTTTAGAATGTTCTCTTTTATTACCATTTTTGTACTAAATTGTTGTGTTTTGCTTTTGTGGTTTACTGGGTCAGGTCTTTGGTCCCCATCCCAAGTGTTGTATTTCATTTTCTTGATAAAAGTTTGTCCCATATTTTTTTCTATTTATCAATGACAAACATATAGTTTATTGAAAAATGATTGTCTCTTGTTTATTTCAAAGATATTTATTATTATTGAAAAATGCTTTCTCTCTATGTTTTTGTTTATATTTCTCTCATTTTTTAGTTTTTTATTTTGACAAAAAAAAATTCATATGCAAGAAGCAACGTAGTCATTTGAGATTGTAATTTTTCAATCAATGCAAAATATATCTTATAAATAAATAAAAAAATCTATTTTTGCAGATTTAATAAATTATAATTCTAGTTTTTTAATTTTGAAATTATGTCATTTTATATAATTATTTATTTAAATTCTTTTTCAAAATTTTGTTGTTGAAGATTTTTATTTGATTGTTGGTTATACTTTATTACTTTAGTATGTCATAAATGGTGTCATTAAAAAAATGTTTGTCTTAAATGGTGTAATTGGACTATGACTTTTATGATTCAACCTTACATTGCCACATGTAACTTTTTTAAAAAAAATTTGATTTTGATATGTCATGTGTATTGTTCATTTTAAACCTTCTCAAATATATATATATAGAGGATACTTGTATAGTGTTCTCTTTCATACCTTCTTAATACTCTTTCATGTTTCAAATACCTATGTTCTCATTTAAATTGCGAAAAATAATGTAGTATTTTGTAAATGCTCTTCATTTGATTATTGTGAAACTTTTTATTTGGTGTCATAAAACCTAAAAAGGATTCATGTGATTTTATTGAAATAAAACTATGGCATGATTTTTCATGTTAAAGTTAATGTTTGGAATTTCATATAGCGTTTATCGTTTTAACTGACCCTGTAATATACACAATGTATAAAAAATAACTCTATAAAATAAAATAAAAACACATATTCTAACTTTATAATTTGAGGTTCTTCTTATTTTTTTACTTTATAATTATACGCGTAGTCCAAAACAATGATCTAGATGTTGAATTTTTCCAAACATCTTTAAGATGTTTTTTTTTTTACAAAGCAGACATGTTTAAGATGTTAAAATATGGTTTTACACAAAAAAAATAAAAAAATAAAATCCACAAAGGACATATTAAATATGAACTTTTATTTCCATAATTTTGTATTTCTTAACAATTCATAACTAATTTGTCTCTCATTTAATAACCCCAAAATTTCATGGTGAAAGCTCTTATGATGTTTAAACCATATCTACAACATTAGGGAACGAAATTTGACGCATGAGTATACTCTTACTCGAAACAAAATTTCAATTTTACACATTTTGGTTGAAAAATAAAAATAAATTAAAAGGTTGTTATATGCAAACAATCAACTCAAAATTCGATTTTTAGGTTGAGATTTTCGTTGATTTGTTTTTTGAGTTTTTGGAGTTTTAAAAATTCATAATTAATTCATTCCTAGTCGAAAATTTCTAATGCTTGTGTAAAGTCATATTTTAACGCTCAATCTCTAGGTCGCTTATCTGGACTTCGCGCATATTACAGGGTCATAAATAATAAGAATTTCAAATTACATGGTTAAAATATATGTTTTTTATTTTACATGGTCATTTTTCAAAATTCCCATATATTATAGGTCAATTTTATCAATTAACCCTTTCATATATAATAGTAAATTGATTAGTGACATTTTACCAAAAATTAAAATAAAATTAGACCTTATTTTAATAAACAAGGAAATTAAGTTCTTATAGCATAAACATCTATCATATAATTGTTTTTTTTGTTATCAAGTAGTTTAATGACTAGAAATTCACCTCTTAAAGATGAATAAGTAGAGTGTCTGAGGTTCGAACCCCAACCCATGTATATATTATCCAATGTCGCTACCAACTGAGGTAAGCTCGTGGAGACTACCATATAACTATTTATGCATGTATAAGTTATTTTTATAACAAAATGTAAAATAAAATCAAATTGTTTTCACATATTATAAGTTGTTTTCATGAGTTATTTTGAAGAACTTATAGAAATAAGCTGAAAAACAACATATGAACAAATTATAAATTGATTTTCTATATAACAGTCTCACAAATATTATGTTAGTAGATAAACTCAATTTTTTGTGGTATTCTTTACAAAAAGAAAGGTTGTTAGGGGCATTATATAATATATGCAGAAGCCGAGATTCAAACATCAGACATCTTACTTCTCCACATTTAAAATGTGTGAGCTTCATTAACTAGACTACTAGACCAAAGAGTGGCCATTTTACTACCGAAGACTCATTTGCTACGATTCTTCATGTATAAAAATTTAATCACATTACAAAATTAGTTAGGATATGTATGGTTCATATGGATTAACTCAAGTCATTACATATTCAAAATAAAGCTTTTACATATCATAATAGTTCAACATAAATACTGGACAAAACAGCAAGATATACTTATCTGCTTTTGAACCTAAGAATTAAATAAAATAAAGAAATGAACTTCCTTCACAAACTTCTTAAACATACATTATTATTTTTTACCACTATGTCCTCCATTCTTCCAGGTGACAACAAAACCATATAATAATGTAATTAATGGAACATATAATCATGGTATTCCAATGATGGGAAAGAAAGGAAGATAATAACTACTTGGTGCCAAACCCCACTCTGGAGGCAGTGGAAAATTGATGCTTTTTGATGAACCAAACTCATTTTTCTCAGTTTTGCATTCTTTGTTTTGGGGGCAAGAAGTGAAGAAACTGAGAGGAGTGGATAGTGTGTAGCTATTTTCCTCTTTACCCTTCACAATTTGGGAGAATTGGTTTCTTCTTGAAGCATAAAGGTTATTTGGCCCACCAAGAAGTTTTGCATGACAATTATCATAAGGAAGTTTTGCATGGCTTGTGGAAAGATCAACCATGAAAGAGCCATCATTTTCTGTAGTTGCCATTGCCATGTTTTTCACTCCTTCACACTTCATTGAGACCTTAATTCCTGAAACCATGGTAGAGTTGTAGATTCAATGTGTGGATGTATGTTCTATAGATAAAAAATTCGAGAAGTGCTAGCATCATACTCTCTAAAACATATGTACCAACACACTCTCTAGTCTCTTCTGTTGGTAAAAAATCATATGGAATCCACGTAATTTTGTGGGATCAATATGAATTTCAACATATAAGAGTGTGTTAAGATATGTATATTAGAGAGTGTGTTCCTAACATTATTAAATAAATATTAACTTTGTCCCATTTTTTAGAGTAGTTTAAGATTTTAATTTTAGTATTGAATTAAAAAATGTGATTGATACTTAGACATTACAATAATATATTATGTAGTTTTCTATATATCTATCTATAATATTAACAATTGCTCTAAAAAAAATCTACAATATTAAGAATTGAATTTTTTTATTAAAATTGTAAAACAACATGTAAAAGGAGATTTTTTTGGTAAACAACTTAAAATTTGACAAGACTAAAGTGTGTCATTTTAAAGTTGATCTTGGATCTTTAGATTTGTTGTGGGCTGTCCTAATAGATTTGAATTATGGATCAAGATCCTATCTCTTTTTTAAAAGAAATAGAATTTCATTTGAGAGAGAAAACACATATTAATATTGAGTTTTGTGGATCCACCAATATGGATCCCATTGAACAAGAAACAACTCATTAATTCGTCTCTCTATGTCATTATAGAGTCCTCCATTTCTTTGTGAAACAGAAAAGATTTTGATACATGAATTATATGATATTATTTTGAAGAATTTACCTAAGGTTTTAAAGCTTAATTATAATCACTGTTACAGTTAATTATGTGGCAATATTTAATATTGTACAAAATTACTTGCACAATTGCAGTTATGACCGCACGGAATTTTTATCATTGGTGCCATTAGGTATACTTACCTAGAATTGCTCAGGATATATTAATAAGCTAAGAAATTGAGTTAGTTAAAATAAAATAAAACATAAATATAATCTGAAATCAAGTAAATTAAATAATGTGATAGGATTTGAGACAAACCAGAGAAATCATATTCCTGAGCACAATCATTGCAAGAAACTTTGCCCTTTACCATTTGGCATTCAGAATGGTTAATTCTAGCAAGAGCTAATGCAAAAAGAAGTGTTGTGATAACATGAACAAATGCCATATTAAACGATGTGAAAGCAAGAAATAGCAATAGGTGACAGATAACTAAGTTAGAGAATGTTGAAGAGAAGATGGTGGTTATATATAGTGACATAAAATCATATTAAATGTAAGCTGCTATTAGTTGTTGGTGTCCACTTAACTATAGTTAAGTTTTTGCATGTAGAGTTTAGTTATGTGAGAATTTACTTGAACAAACATTTTATAGTTGTCTCATGTACATATTGTAGCAAAATTTTTACGTTGGTGTCCACATATTGATGCATCATGCATCACGTGAATTAAGTCGGTACGAAACGAATTAAAAGTGGTACTTTTCAAAACTAAAATACGATGATCCGTGACTGTATGGAAAGTGGTAATAAGTGCCAGCCCAACGTAACATATATAATGAGACTTAAAATAAATGTTAAGATGAAACTTCATGTTTTTTCTATCTACAGGAAAAAAATTACTTCATGCAACATAGGATTTTCTAAGTACAAAACTCTAGTATTTAAAAAGAAAAAAAAAAGAGAGGAATATATGGAAGACATAACTCAACCGATAATGTCGAGATTGTTAATTATGTTTATCTGGATTTGAACTTGTAATCTCTTTTTTATGTGTGTGAGTTTTTAGGTGGTGTTTGTCTTTTTGTTTACATCAAAAAATCAGACAGAAAAATAAATTAGGACAATAATAACAAATGCAACATAGGTTATTTAATTTTAAGCTAAATTACATTTTTGATCTCTTAAACTATTTTTAGGATTCACTTGGGTTCTTTAATTTTTTTTATTTTTTATTTTGGTCTCTTAAGCTACATATGTTATATATGTTTAATTTTGTTTTACAAAAAATGTTATATACACTTTGGTTTTTAAAGTGTTTTCGTTTCATTTTAGTCTCTTAAGCTACAAATATTAAAGTGTCAAAAATTTGTAACTTAAAAGATCAAAGTAACTAATATTTGTAAGTTAAGTAACCAAAAATAAAAAAACCTTTTGCCTTAATCTAAAATTAACATAGGGGTTGTGTTTGAGTCAGATTCATATACACTTGTACAAGCAATCTCTTCTAAGTGTCGTGGTGATTCTGAATTTTATGTTGTTTCTCGCATTATTTCTCAGTTATCTTTACATTCCAACTTCAAGGTGAAGTTTGTTAGGTGACAAACAAACATAGTTGCTCATACTTTAGCTAGTGGCAACCTGTTTTTGAGCTAGTCGCCATATTTTTTAGTTTTATCTTTATTGTATTGAACATTATTTATTAATGGTATCAGTTAACTTTGCTTCTGTTCACTAAAAAGTAGGAAAAAGTCGCTTTCAAATGAGCCTATATCTTTGTAGTGAGAATGCATGCATAAGAGGCGTTAATTAACAAGGAATTTACGTGTTATGGGTGTCAAAAAGGAAGAATAACAAAAATTACATGGAAGTACTAAAGAAGTACCACATTCCATTGTTGCTATTAATGAACCGTAAGTAGTAGGTCATTAGTCATGATCACGGTATTAAAATGTCACAATATTGGACCTTGTTTGGACACGAGTGGACCAATTCATCGTCTATATTTTTTCACTCACGTTACGGGACTCTAAAGTTTTGTTTAAGAGAAGTAAACAAGGTAGTCTGCATGTCACTTGACTCAGCCAGTGTTGATTCATTGTACTCAATCTAAACTTAACTATATGGAAGAAAAAAAATACCCAATAATAGGGGAGACAAATTTAAGGTCGGTCTAATAAATTTTAATAGTAAGTGACTTCTAAAGTAAATTTTAATACTACATGTGAGTAAAAGGATAATAAAAATCCATTAAAATAGACAAATTTCATACTTTTTATAAGGTATTTGATAGTAGTTTATATTAATTTTAATTCAAATTGTCGAATGGCTAAAATATCATATTTTTTTATCAAAAATATCATACTTTTTAAGTGTGAATAAGTGGACGTTGTGGGTTACTCCTATAAACGAATATTTATCAACTGAATTATGTCCATAGAACAACGTATCTTAAATCGTAACAATACATGTTATCTCTTTTTCAAAATAGGAAGAAAAAAAAACTGTAGTGATTGCCACCATGTGTGGGGATGAATGATCCAACATCATGCCAAACATGATCATGTAAGGAATGATGCCTTATACATTACTCCATCCGATCTTAAATATAAGAAAAGATTCTTTTTTTAGGTTCATTGAGTAGTTAATGTATTTGATCTACATTGTAAAGCAGATACATTAATTATTCAATGAACCTAAAAAAAGAATTTTTTTCTTATATTTAAGACCAGAGGGAGTATTATATTTCTTTTAATTGAACAAACACGTGGTCCATAACATTGAATATGCAACCTGATTTTTATTGTAAGTATATAGTTATTATTTTGAACAAACAATATTTTTCATTTTAATTGAATACTTTCACGTGAAACAATTTCCAATACCAATAACGGGGGTGGCTTATAATTAGGCTCCCTTTTGTTTTGAACACTTTTCGTACCACCAAGCATAGCATCCACACAATTGTAGTGAGCTTACTCATTTGCTGCAAAATCATGATAACAATTACTTGTACATCGAAATAATTATTAGATGGAAACAAATCACATGTCCTCCAAATTTGTTTGTTTTAGATGAAATAATAAATTTCCTAACTTTTTAAATATTTTCTTAAAAGGACAAGAGAGACAGCGGAATTGGAAGAATAGTGACCACCGAATTTTCTCATTTACATGTAGGAGGAGCATATAATAAAGTTGGTTTCCCTAAAAATAAGATTGAATGTTAGTAAATTAAATATCTATTGTTTTTAAAAAAAATAGTCAAAATGATATATTAAACACAGCTAGACGCTTTAGTATAGGGAGTGCCAAAAGGCCTAGACACAATCAAAGTTTATACACATTGTACAAAAACGCAACGGCAAACTGAAAAAAGAAAGAAAAAGAAGAACAAGCTAAAAAAAACAGTCATTAAGCAAGCTAAAAGACTCTGCCGCCACAATTGGTAATCAAAATCGAAAATTAACCGTTGAATTATATACAAATAAAAAATGACAAAATATTTCTTAGTTAAAATGATGAGAGTAAAAAGGAGGGGGAAAATAGGTTTCTAGTCATAAGTTCATCACTATTTAAGGTCTCGTTTGGTTTGAGCTTATTTTGAGCTTATGAAAAATAGCTTATGTAAATAAATAAGCTTTTATTTTAATGTATAAGTTCTCACTAGCGAAAATCGTATCTTCATAAACTATTTTTTCATAAACAACCTTAAAAACTTATAAATAATACATAAAAACTTATTTATTTGCATAAGCTGTTTAATATAAGCTCTAAAATAAGGTAATCCAAACGGGCCCTTAAAGTAGTATATGAAAAAACTATAGACAAATAAAAAGAGAGTTACAATCTCGTGAGAAATTTATTGCTACCAAATAATTCTAGTTGGATCATACGAGCATATATGTTATATAAGTTAATAGCTTGACCTTGCTAGAGCCATGCATTTTTAAGCTGCATGTTCACAGTAGAAAAATACTTAGGTGTACGCTCATATATGTGTATAAATCTTGAGAGGGAAATAGATAAGAAATAGCGATATGATTGATTAATGAGGTGATAAAAAGAAAAAGATAAAGATAAAATGAGGTGTTATATGATGTAGTGAAAGATGATGTATTCAAATACGATGATTGTTCACAACATCTCTTCAGAAAATATATGATGAAATGTTTTTCTTTCAAAAAAGGATGGCATGTTTTGAATGTCTTCTAAATATGGATAAATAAATTAGAAGCACTAACAATCTCTTTTCTCCTATATAATGCAAATGCAAGGGAAAGAAGCATTCATTCTACGTCTAATGAAAAGCTATTTTAAGATAGAAATTAACCTCCACGTGCATCAGAATAAAATGTTCATTAACAAAATGTATCACCTCAACTAAGTCATAGATAGCTACTCCACCGCTACAGTATTAAATGGAACGTTGTTTGGCTCGGCCTAACCAAAAAGTAGGGGTAGACATGGATTGAATTGGGATGAAAACGAACCACTGTTTTAAAACTGAACTGAATTGAAATGTTTACATTTTAAACCGAACGACTGTTTTAAACTAAACTGAATTGTTACAGACCGAACAGAATTGTTATTATTGGAAGAAAAAAATATAAAAAACCAAACCTAATCAAATTTTAAAAGTTTTTAAAATCGAACCGAATTGTTTCGAACTAAACTAACAAATCATGAACAAAACTGAACCGAACCAAATTGTTTCAGTTTAATTCAAGAATTGTTAGTAATGATTCTGTTTTTTTGGTCCAGTTCAGCAGTTCAGTTCAGTTTTGTGTTTTTTTTTCACCCTACCAAAAAGTGGATCAACCATTGTTTTAGAATTAATATGAAGCATATGTTTGTTATAGTTTTTTTAAGAAAAAAAAAATCATATTTTTAAATAAAATAATCATTTTTAAGAGTATTGCATCTTCTAATTCAAATGAGAAGCTGTTGAGAGCATCTTCTAAAAAAATAGATTTTTTTTAGAGCGAAGAGAAAAAAAAATGTCAAAAGATTGAACTAATTGTGTAACAAAAAATCCCTTTTTATATAGATGTATACAAACAAACTAATTTTTTTTTTTGAGGGACTAAATTATTTATTTAAAAAGGTAATTTTTACTACGATAAACAAATGCAAAATAGATTCTGGTTTTTTTTATAAAATCTCTAAAAAATAATCTCTAAATTATTCGTTATCAAAATAACTTTTATTTTAATTCGTAATAAACGAGCCTTAATAGTAACTAAATATGCTTCTTCTAAAATAGGCAATATGTTTTCTATTTTATTTTAAAAAAATGTCTTTTATTTTATTTTAATCATTTATTAGTAATTGTCCTTGTGAGCTTAACTCAGCTGGTAGAGACAATCCATAATATATGAAGGTTTGAGGTTTTAACCTCGGTCACAAAAAACCAAACCATTTCTTAGCGACTACTATGTATTTTTCCAGGCATCTAGTGCAAGTGGTTTGTACTTAGGGTGTATGAGTATTTTTTTTTTTTAAACAACAAATTTTATTAATCAACCAGATTTCTACTTAAGACGAATAGAGACAAGTGAAACTGAGAATATAAACAAAAGACATTGTATATAGGCGGAATGCCTGAAAATAAACACCTTAAAACACTTATAAAGACAACACCCACTAAAATACACGTCCCACCTAAAAGAGACATTTTCACGAAAGCAATCACTGTAAAAACGATATTCAATACCAATCATTGTCACTACTCACCCCCAAAGATAAACACCCCCTCAAAATTAAACTCCCTAAATTCTTAGGTGCATGAGTATTGTAAATTCTTAGGTACCAAGTTTGATTCTTACAGATGAAAAACGATTATATAGGCCAAAAACCTCCGATATATTTCAAATGTATTTAAAGTAATTAATATTTGAAGTTTAAATAAATTATTTTACAATTTAGTTTCGATTTTTAAATATGATTTGGAAAGTCGAAATGATGTCGTAGAAATGAAGGCTTGACAGATTATTGCCATATTGTATTGTCCTTGTCCCCAAAGAAAATGACTGAAGAGTGTTACGACCAAAAATGGCAATGTATTAATTAAAATTAGGCGCAAAATGTGAAGGGTTTACATCATGCTTCGAAGGAGGAAGGAACCACCGAAAAAGTAACCATTACATTTATTTTATGATAGTCTACGAAATAAAATTGATGAAGGTAATGCTTACGTGGTGAATCAATTACCAGAGTTTAACTCAGTTGGTAGAGATAATACATAATATATGCAAGGTTTAGGGCTCGAATCCCAGACACCACAAAAAAAAATTACCAGGGTTATGATTGGGAGTTAAAAGTCTATTTACTTAATTTGATAGTTCAACTTATTTGAATTAAGAATAAAGAAGTTAGAAACTTTAGATTCAACGGACGATGAGAAAAAAATTATTATTCCAATACTAACAACAAATTATTAATTTAGCTTGTAATTTTTTTATTAATTTAGACTCTCTTTTTTTTAAACAATTTATTAATTTAGACTCTTTAAAAGAAAATATTAGAATATGAATTATATTATTCATGCACTTTAATTTTAAATAGAGTAATAATCGAAAAGACCAAATTGAGTCTTTCTTTTCTAGTGATTTCGTTTTCAAATTGATGATGATCTGGGATTTCTTTGCATTGTATAAACCGATATGTAATTTTAGAAAAATTGAGTTTTCACCTTTTCAACACATTCACCCAACCCTAAAAGTCCATGAAACTAAAGTTTTATGCCTCTAATTTCTTCATGAGAAAGATATTTAAACAACCATTTCTTTATGAGAAATATTTTTACTTTCTCTCTATTGTTTTTATTTTTGTCTCAATACTTCATTTTCTTTGTAAATTTATGGTTATACCATAAGTTGTCTTACAAATTGTTGTTCAAATAATATAACTTTTTTGTTATATTGCTATGCTCAAATTAGACATCATTTAATATTATACTATATCATTTTTCACATGTCCTCGTGAGCTTAATTCAGTTGGTAAAGACAATGTATAGTATATGCAAGGTCTAAAGTTCAAATACCGGCCACCACAAAAAAAATAATCATGTTTCACATGTTCTTTCAAAAAAAAAATGTTTCACATGTGTTACTAACTATGCCGTCACAGTGGTTCTAATGATAAATAGATACTATTTCGATTTAAGTCTCAACATATGTTGGGTCGGTACTGATTCATCTGCACTTGCATTGATTACCAATTCCTCTATTTTTGGTAATCAACTAATCAAGTCATTATTGCATCTTTCATGATTAGACGATAGAGAAAAAAGTGTTAAGATATCATGAAAGGGGTTCTAATTAAAATACATATTTGAGATTTGATTGATGAGCACATATTGACACAGAAAATGATGGATGTCGAGTTTGTAACAAGGTGAAAGTCATGGAGAATTTGGGGAAAAATGATCCTTTCGAACGAATAAAAAATCCTAGGCTTAACTTGATCCTTCGTTTTATTTTTGTTTTGATTGATCTCTCGTGTGCCAAGTCAAATGTAAGATCAATATCGTCACTTAATATTGAAGGACCACATTTGTAACGTTTGTAACACAAGACGTTGATACACTTCTAATAGTAATATTTTGATATAATCTTTTGAAGATCATCTTTTGATGGAAATCTTCCAAAACTTCTTTGGTTGTGAGATGCCTATCATTGAAACACCAAGTTTTTCTAACAAGCTTTTATTCATTAACCTAGCTCTAGCATCACTAGTTATCACACACTAGCCATTTTTATCCGGAAGAATCGAACTTGACACTCACACACCCTACGAACCGACACTCATACTCCTCAACTTCTAGGAATGGTTAAGGCAATGCAATCAATAACTTCCTAAAGCTAGATTGAAAGGAAAAATATCAGTTTTACATCAACATTGCTGGGAAATTAAACAGGGCTCAGAACAGGCGCATCACCTTCCCCATACCACACATCCAGAATTGACCTTCAACAGAACAACCCCAGCTCAAAGAAAGAAACTACACATAAGCCCTTGTTATAATAATACAACACTAATATAAAATTGAAGAGCTTAAGTCCCAATTTCTAAACCATAAATGAGAACCAAAATGCCCAATGAAGACGGAAGACATTCAGATTCCACTATTATATCCGCTTGTTGCAACTTGTAACCACTTTTGAATAGATAATTCAAGGCTACAAACAACTGCCATGTACTGATGCACCGTTCAGCCTTCTCTCCTTTCTTACATTCCAACTTTTAACTTCTTGTATACTGTGAGCAACCTGTCATGGGATGAAAGGGTTCTGTTCAAAATCGGAAGAACAATCATTTCACTATTAAGGTTCTGTTTGTTTTTGTGATTGGTGTCATAGTGGTTATGTCGTTTGGGGTTGAATTTTCAACTATTTGTTACTATTTGAGTTATGAGAGAAAAAGCAAAAAGATACTAACAATTAAAAGGCACACAAATCAAAATGAAAGCAATTGCATTGCATTATGCAACCACTTTTTTTCTGCCTTCTGCCCAGAAGCACAACAGATTAGAACCAAAAGTCATTACATTTTCAACAATAAGAAGTCTAAGAAAAATTTATGAATCTTTCACTAAGCTATTACACTTTCTTCTGGCATCTCTGCTGTGCATGCTACTTCATTTGCATGCTGTATGAAAGTGTGTATACCCCCTAAAGATAAGGGACAGTCAGAGAGAAGCCTTCCATGTTTTAAAACAAATATCAAACAGATGATAAAAAAGAAAGTGGAGGAAAAAATGACTCCCGAACACAAGAAAACAGGGTGCGTAAATCAAATAAAATCTAGCACACATAAACCTATTACAGGAGTAAAACATCATCTGTGTATATAGTTCAAGAGTTAACTACAGAACAAGGATCCGAACACTAGTAAATATGTCTGCCTTCATTTTTTTTTGGGTGAATAATGTCTGCCATCATTTTAATTGATGAAAAATGCTGAGAATGGGCAAAGATTAAGTTGAATTCATATATTGAAGATATAGCCAGTAAAAAAGCTAAATTTGTGGATTGGAAAAAGACACAGCAGATTTTTTTTATCTGTAGGAATCAAACTCGGTACCCCGGGGTTTACAATACTCACACAAAGTGCACACCAACCACTTGTGCTAGACTCCAATAGTAGACGACACAACAAATAACTTTGATGATTGAGTATGTGTGTTGATAATTCTCACATAACATGTTTTTCAAACTTATATTTAGATAAATGAACAGTAATACTAATTCGTGCGGACAGCAATTTGTGACGGTATGTGTGCATTTTTTGTTGGAGATGAATTATTCTCTCTCTCTCTCACACACACAATTTTCTTTCTCCATTTTTTCTGTTCTATCTCTCTCACGTAATTTTCCGTACTCAATATACCACAATTCACAAAAGAAATAAAGAGAAAAAAAATTTGTTGGTTTGAGGGGACAAAGAATATGTTTAAAATGTCTCCCAAAAATTGAACTCGGGTTGGTACATTCAAATTCGTACCTATTATCAAGAGTATGATAATAAATATTTCTTGTTAGCTTGACCTTAGTGGTTTAATTGAGGAAAATCCTCGATGTCAGTATGACTGTTTAACAAGGTTCACGGAGGAACCTTAGTGTGCTAAACTTATTATCAATTTCTGAATTTATAGGGTAGTATTTTTGCATGACGTACGTTCTCTCTGACATTATGATTGCATGACATAATAATATTATGTTTGAGCCTTTTTGTCAGCTGAACCGAAGCTAGGTTCTCCGGACTCAACTATTGGTTATCCAATTTGATCAGTCCAATGCGCATGATGAACCATTAGAAGGCACGCAGGCTCATTAGCTTTTGAAAGTCGCCGATATTGAGTATGTAAGTATATGAACTAAACGAGTCTGGAAGATAAAAAGCTCCCTATCTTGAAAAGTCCAAGGTAATGTGTTTCCATTTTTCAAGCTACGTAAGTCTAAATGGAACAGAGTTCAACACATTTAAACTTAAAAGTATGGATCATCAAGATACTAAAAAAGGACATTAAAAGGATTTGAAAGGTTCAAGGTTTACTTATCTTCTACAATCCAATCTCCATCTATGATCTATGTCATTCCTAACCTACACAAAATGAATACACAGGCTTATGTTTGTTGCCATTCCCTATCCTATAAATAGCCAACACAATCAAATTGACTTGTGTCAATAAGATTTAGACACCAATTTTTTTTATCCTCAACTATTTAATATATGAGTTGCGTTATTTAAACACACAAAAACGACACTGTATACAATACAACCTGCATTAGTGTTGATGTTCTCCCAAGGAGATAGAAAAAATGATTTAAAAAAAGGAAATTGTATCTTATATATCGTGTTTGGAAAGTATTTATAAATAACGCCCAGTTCCTAAATCATCCAGAAAACATGTAAAGATTAATTTTTCCTACAAAATATCCAAAAGCAAAGCTACTATGCCCAGTTCCAATGTCATAAGGACTAAGTTTACCTTTTTCAACATGAATTTCTATAATTCACATAAATTCTCCAAAAACCACAACAATTTCTATTATAACAAGCATCAACAAACAAGTAATAAAATTGAAATAATTCACTTCTATCATAAAAAATGCTAAGCAAAATTATTGACCAAGTCTTCAATTTCATATCCATTGATTAGGGTTTCTATGCATATGCAATTTCCCAACCAAAATTCATAGGTTGAGAATAAAAACAAAAAAAAAATACAAAATTCAGTAGCTTTCAATCAAAGAAACCTGTTTGGCTCAAAACAGCATTCCTAACTTGACGCATATCTCTTCCTTTTAGGGTTCTACCAACACCTTCAAACAACGAACACGAATGCATCGGCGAAAAATCCAATTGCCTTGAAAGATACTCATGTGGTGGCATCGTGCTTCGAAATTCCTCTTCCTCATTTAAAGCCCGTGCATCTTCTTCTGCGTACCGCCTTGCGCGATTCGCCATTGCGGAAGACATCATTGGAACGTTCATCGGTGCTGAATGGTAGAACTTATCTGATGCCGGTGAGGACCATGACGGTGTTCGGTCGGGAGGGCGTTGAACGATGAGCATAGGTTTGGATGAGGGAGATGAATTTGAGGAAGATGAAGCCGAGACGGGAGCATCATTGAGAAGGTTGGAATAGTCACCGGCATCGGGAGATTCTTCGTTTTCCGGCAAGACGGCGAGGAGACCGAAGGAATCGGGAGGGCCTAAGGGGGAAGATTTGCGTTGGAATTGGTGGTGATTGTAGTGGTGGCGATTATGGTTGGAGATGGGGGTGGGAATAGAAGGTGAAGAAGAAGAGGGGTGCGAATAGTCGATATCGAAAACGACGTCGTCTTCGTTGAGTTCGAGGGATGATGAATTATTAAACGACGGCGGCGCGTGAGGTTGGACGCCGAGGAAACGCTCCGCCTTGGTAGGGAGGAATTTGCGGGTTCGGAATCGGGTCGGTTTGTGAAGATCCATTTGAGAGTTAGGGTTTGAGGTTTTTTTTAATCCTGTTGCTCTTTTTATTTGTTTATTGATTGATGTGAAAGAGAAAGGTAGGTTGAGGCGGCGTAAAAATGTAACGTAGTTTTATTGGGAAGATTGAGTAATTAATGGGCGATGATTACTTTGTTGATTTTGTTTATTTTAAAGTTTTTTTTTTTTATTTTCAATTTCATAATTTTTCTTTTAACAATTTTTTTTAACCGTAAAGGCTGAAAATTGATAGTTTGCAATCAATAAAATGTCTAAATATACGTAATATGACATGTCTTCTTAACATTTACAACAAATTTTACATGTAATGTAGCATCAATTGATGATTGTTTAACTATGTCTAAGTATACATGAAATTCAACCTCTTCTTGAAAAAAAATAATAAAATTGGTTTTTGTTTGGCCTATTAAGGGGGTAAATCAAAACAAAAATATTTCACAGGAGGGTAAATCAAAAAATAAAATTTACAGGGGGAAAAACCAGAAATGACCTATATTACAGGGGGTAAAGACCTATTAACCCTTTATTCTATTACTATTATGAAAAATAACATTAAAAAATAATAAAAATCACAAATTCAACCTGCATGGAAAAAAATCACAAATTGTATAATTAATTATCATAAAAGTAAAAAATATATTTTATTTTTGAAAGAAAAAAAGAAATATAATTAAAATCAAAAAAAATATATATAATATAATAAAATTGTTAGTGGCCTGCTAACATTTTGTTGTGTTGTGGAGTTTCTTTCAACAAAAAATTATAATATTGAGTTTAATTATGATACACCGACTCTATGTAAAGTTAGATTACACAATAAACTATAGGATTGTGTCACATCATTAATATATTTTGTTGTGTTATTTATAAAAAAATCCCTAAAATTAATTCAACCAAAAAAATACTCAAGAATAATTGTATTACAAAAATAAAATTCAACACTCGCTGCATATTTGTCTAAAAAATAAGTCAAAAAGTCAAGTTATAAATATTTTAATTATATATTATATCTCCTATTCCATTTCATATCTCACAACCTTTTCAAAAGCAATCATTGAATCTAGGTGGCATTTAGGGTGGGTGAGGCAAAGAGTTTCCCATTATGGAAAAGTTAATTTTGACCCTTAGATCAAGTAAAGAACACATTTTTATCGTGGACTCTCAACACTATATCTAACCACTCATCTTCTACAACAACTTTCCCGTTTCCCCCACCACCTCAGCAGACCTCCTCTTTCCATCCCCAACTCCGACTGTTACCTTCGGTCCTCCACCACCGCGGACAATAAGGTGAAAACCCTGTTTCGTTGGAATTATCATGCTCAACATTATTATGCAAACAAAAGTAACCCTCACAATATGTGAATTAAGTTCTGTAGTGCGAGTATCTAAATTTAATTAGTTGTTCTTGAAGTCATGAACCATCATTGTTTTATAGGAATACCTAAAGTTAAGAAATTAACAAATAAATTATAAACCTGGTTGAATCTAAAAAAAAAAAGAAAGAAATTCAAATCAACCAAAAATATAAATTTACAATACAATTTTTTAGATCTTGCCGCATTTCGCTTGCACCTCTGAACATAGAGGTGGCTTATGGATTTCTTCATGTCTATTTATGAAAATGGTTTTCAATGTATGAACCATGCTAAAATGTGTATCTCTGTACAATGGATTTTCTAATTATGAAAAGGGTTTTTGCGATGAGGTACCTGGTGGGGAGAAAGTAGGGAAATGAGTTTGTATAAGATGGGTGGTTAGATATGGTGTTGAGGGTTCATGATAAAACTCTGCTCTCTATTTGATCTAGTGGTCAAAAAGTAATTTTCCCATAGTGGGAAACTCTTTGCTTCACCCACCCTAAATGCCACCTTGAATCTATCTATCTATCTATCTACTTACAATATATGATAGCAAGTTACTGCCAAAAATACTTAACTACCCATGCCCCTTTTTTCACCAAAGTTTTTTTTTCACAAAGTTAAGTCTATTTTGGACTTATCCACTGATAAAAACACCTTTTTCAAAAAATTTGACTTACAATATCCCTGATCTAACCTCATTTCAACTTATATGTTAAAGGGCATATTCGATATTTTAACAACCAAAAGTAACTTTTCAGATTTTCAACTTTTTAACTTGAGAACTTTTGACTAATTTGAATTTCAAATTCAAATTTCACTCAAAATTTCCCTCTCTTCTTTTTCTTTACAATTTCATCTTTCTATCATTTACTCATTTTCTTCTTTTTTCATCTTTCCTCTTTCTCGTCCTTACTCTCTCATCTAATCATTTATTCAATTTATCGTCACTAACTCATATTTTCTACCAATATTTGGTTTCCTGCATTTTTATTTTGTAGATTTAACATGTTACAAAAGAAATACAATCATGATGACCATTTTTCTTCAAACAATGGTAGTGTTGCTAACTTCCTTTCATTTCCTTTAAATTCAAACTAATTTTCATATTTTGATTAAGCAAACATAATGGTTTTGAAGGATTTAATATCGAAAAAGAACATTTTTTTCTTCATTAATCAACAACATAGTTTTATGATTTATTGAAAATTAAATCATAAAAATCAACAATAGAAGAAGATTTTTATGGATTTGTTTTTAATGTTTTTTACTACTCCCTCCGTTTTAAAATGAGTGTCGCTTTAGCCAATTGCAAACATATTAAGGAATAGAATGAAATAATCATTAGACATAACACTTTTACTAAACTGCCCTTATTTTATAAGAAAAAAACAAACTTAAAGTTGCATTGAAAATTGTGTGAGAGAAAATAATCATTAGACATTGAAATAAAACTGCCACTATTTTAAGTCATTAGAAATTAAATGATAGTTTTGTCAATTTCACTTAAAATATAATTTTGTGAGTTTTATTTTATTTTTTTAATTTACAAAAAACGGATCTGGATCCTCTCAATCTTGTTTTTGTCTCAATCCCCTCAACACTACATCATATCCATTAAATTAATCTAACGGCAGCAAGATAAAAGCACAACCATTAACGGTAGCACAACAAAATTGTTTGGAAGAGAAAGAATTTCTCTGCTTTCGCTCCTCAGCTTACGGGGTATTAGCAGCTGTTTCCAGCTGTTGTTCCCCTCCCAAGAGGAAAAAGACTTCTATACCGAATAAGAAATTGTTTTTTTTCTTCCATATTTTGGTTCTTTTCAAAATTAAACAAATTTTATTATGCATATAAGATGAATCCTTGGATCTTACCAATAAATTTCTTTGTTTTGCAGCTTTCTCGACATGTACGCAAAAAATCCCAACTTTCATGTGTTCATTTAAGTGATTTTTTTTCTTCAAGCTCCTTCTAATTCCCAACTTTCCTTGGGTTCCATTTCTCTTGATTGGATTTTGCTTGTTTGTGAAATTTTGTTTCTATGTCAGTAATCTTTTTTCTTAGGTTGTCAGTTTTATTGTTTTAGTAACTACTGTTGCAATGTCTCTCTTCAGTTTTATTGTTCTAGGGTATATGAAAAGTGAGAATTTTTCTTTAACTTTTGGGACAATTAAGGTATTACCATTAAGGGTTATTTGTCAGCAATGGGGTTGATAGTGTAGATTAATATGTGAAGAGGAACCGGGTCTGAGTATAAGAAATATGAGGGGTTGATTGGGTTGTTTCTTGTTCTTGGAGACGATGAATTTTGAGTGGAGATGAATCGGCGAAAAGGAAGAGAGTCTGATTTCCATGTTGGGTGAAATTGGAGATTTAGAGTGAGTGATAATTATTGTGGTAACTTTTGTTCATGTTCTCTCATCTGCAAGTTGTACGATGTATCAAAGGGTTGATATACATGATTGAGGGAAGCTGTAAACATGTTTGAAGGAGAGGATCCGTACTCACAGAAAAAAACATGAAACTGCTTCTTCAATTGAGAATCTCAGATCCTTTGAGAATGTAATCTTCGCCTTAAATTGGATATATAAAATCGTTCTCCATTTAATTGTGCCATAAGTTTTGAAATGATATCATTCAGAGGACCAGGAGTACATAGTGACCATGGCTTTTCATCAGAGAAGGTTCAACCAAATGATTGCATGAAGGAGAGTTATTTATTTTTCAAATCAAATTTTCAAATCAAATTTACAAATATAACCTCCGCTTAAAATAGATTTTCAACATATATAATTGGTCTTTTAGTAATAAACAAGTGGGAGTAGGCTTGCTATATGTGTGTATGTGTGCGCACGCGCGTGTGATAATATGAATTATATGTCATTATACCCATGTTTATGAAGTTTAACAAGAGTTGTATGCAAATGAACATATATTAACAAAAATATATGTGACAATAGTTAAAATTAGTTACTGCCATTATAAAGTTATTCATATGTAATTTGTTCTGCATATACATCTATAAAGTATTACCCTTTTCATATATGTTTTAACTTAGTATCATATCTATCCAACTAATTACATTTATATCAACTAATTAATATTCGCCGCGCTACCCGTGTTGTGGCACGGGTATCTCGACTAGTTGTTATAAAATAACAAGAAGTTGAGACAATATTATAATCCTCAATGTTTGCATATTCTACCAATTATTATAATCCTTAAGAAGCAAATCCTTTCTTCAAAGCGAGGCCACTATCATCAATGGTACTATGGTAGGGCTGAATGCTGATCAATGTGTTAGGAATTGAAACCGTTCCAACAATATCAATACCAAAGGCAGAAAGAGGCAGAGCAGATCTTTAAGTATCAAAATTGAGCTGAAAATGCACAAGTCCTTTTGAAAACACAAACAAGTGTCCGGTAAAAAGCTTATTGGTTGTGTCAACAAATTAAAATTTAAGAGAACCTTTCTTATAGTATACTTCTTCCCTCTCAATTTTAAACAACTTTTTCACTTTCAAGTTCATTAAATAAATAATATATATTTAACAAAAAATATATATATGGTCTATAATATGGATCATATACAACATTTATTCAATTAATTTAAAAAGTGAAAATTTACTTATAATTTAGACCGGCGCGAGCATGTTACAACAAATGTGATCTGGATGTAAAGACCTACAATACAAGTGTACTAGATTAGGATTTTAAAAGATTATTTTTGGAAGAAAAAAAAAGTATTGACAATTTTAAAAGACTTTGTATGATTGTAATGACTTTTAGGATTTTTTAAAGACTTTTTAATTACAAGGATTTGAACTTTGGATTTTAATGGATTTATAACACAGAATTTTAAGATTTCAAAGTACTTTATGGATGTATAAGATTAAAAAGGACTTTATGAAATTTTTGCAAAAATAAAAAATTATAAAGGTGGATACAAAAAATAATAAAAAAGCTCTTAGTTGGACCGTGATTAGTTTTCCACAATTTTATGATTAAATGATTTGTTGTATTATTCCATTTTGTAACTTACAAAACAAATAGGCTGGAGTAGAAGTATTGATTACCTATTTTTTAGAAACTTTCCTGGAAAATTCGACCTCTCATGCAGCGATGAAAGAATAATGAAGCCTTTTTCATTTTATGCTTCTCCAGCAATAATTTTCATAGTAGAGATTAGAGAAGAGCATGCATAGAGAAAAAGAGAAGTGAAGTGAATGATCATACACACAATAAACCAAAGATTCATAGTCAAAACAACAAAAATATTCTTTATAAAAGGATGGAAATTACATAGGGAAAATTGTAAAACATATATAGTACTAAGCGAAGTGAACGATGATACGTGCCTATATAGTACATTTGCTCAGATGATTGTTGGCTGGAGTGGACGTTACAAATCGGTGTCAGATAGACGGAGGCGCGTAGCTGAGTCAATAGCATAATGGCAATGTAGTTTTTTAGGATGACTAGGTTTGTCTTAATTAATATGAAAGGTTTTGAGGTTTCGGTCTAATCGGAATGTCAATCGGCATGGAATGGTAGAATTCAATCGATACCGGAGATGACCATGATGGAGTTCGGTCTGGCGACAGTCTATGGATAATAAGAATAGGTCTTGATGATGATGATGAATTGGAGGACACGGATGTGGATAGAGAAACCGAGACCGGAGCTTCATGGACGTTTCTGGTGTCGAAAGATTCTTCATTTTCCGGCAAGGCGGCGAGGATTCCGATGGGACCGGGAGGGCCTAATGGAGAAGCCTTACTTTTGAATTGCTGGTGGTTGTATCGGTGGCGGCGGCAGGGACGGGTCGGTTTGTGCTGGTCCATTTCAGTTACGAGTTCGAGGTTTTTTTTTTGTGTATTGGTGTGAGAAAGTGAAAGGTGGGTTTGACGCACGATGAAGAGGCGAATATTGTTTCTTTATAAATATATTTTCGGATAATTGTTGGGTTTTAATACCGTTTTAGTATGTGGCAACTAAATGATAAAAACGGGCATGATCTGTTACACTGAGATAACCATATCCATGACATTTTCAACCATACGAAATAAATAAAAGAAATCAAGGGTTAAAAAAAATAGTGGTGTTACCAATTTCTAAAATGATCGATGTTTCTCCTTCTAAGCAATTTGAGGCAGAATTCTCATGAAAATAAACAACTTGATGCTATGATAATGTGTAGGTGAATTTTCTCTTGACAATTAATATCAACAATATTAATTGGTAACATAAGTCATAACATCTTTTTATTATGGGTTAATTACAGTTTCTGTCCACCTATTTTTATCATTTTGTGAAATTGGTCTCCTTATTTTAAAATTTGATAATTTTGGTTCCTTTGTCACATATTTTGTCTAAAATATTGTGATATGATATGTTTTCAATGAAGTTTTTAAGGGAATTTTATTACAATTTCATCGATGTTGATTTTTTTTCATCTTCAGATCACATTCCACGATGTTTAAAATTTATCACATCACATTTTTTTTATAGTTCAAAAATATGATGGAGGGACCAAAATTGTCGAATTTTAAAATAGGGAACCAATTATCCAAGAAAGTGAAAATAGAAGGACTAAAACTGCAATTAAGCCTTTTATTATTTCAGGTGAATACAATAACAGAAATAGTTACATCAACCATTTCAAATCTCACAACTTTATATAAAAAAAAATCACTGAATTATCATTATAACAGGAAGAAAGAAAAAAAAAAGCAATATAATATTGAAAGAAAGTTCACATGTTCAAGCCATTATCATAATCCTTAAGAAGAAAATCCTTTCTTCAAAGTTTGAACGGTTGCAACATCAGTCTTGAAAGCCAGAGCTAAGACATTGTCATCAATGGTAGAGTTAAACAATGTGCTAGCAATTGAAATAGTTCCAGCATTAGCACTACCAAAGGCCGAAAAAGCCAAAGCAGGTTTTGAAGTATCAGCATTGAACTGAAAATGAACAAGTCCCTTTGGAAACACAAACATGTCACCAGGTTGTAGTGTTTGAGTGAATAGCTTATTGGTGGTGTCCACAAAACCAACATTCAGGGAACCTTTTGCGAGGAAGAGTAGCTCGGCTGAACGAGGGTGCGTGTGTGGTGGATTGATGGTTCCAGGTGGGTATATTAGAGCAGCATATGCGACACTTTGTCCGTCAAGAGCTGGAAATTCTGCTTTGCTTGCTTTCAATGCCTTGAAAGTTGAGGGCTGTATGTTTGGTGGAAGAAGGGCGCGGAAACCGGTGAATGTGAAGAAATTGGCATCAACTTGGGTTCCAGTTGGGGCTATGAAGTCAGTGAGGATGTCTGGATCACCAGCAAGTGTTATTTGCACAATGGCAAATGCACATATGATTAGTGTGAGGAGTTTTGAAGCTGTGGAAGCCATAGTTTTATGATTGGGTTATGTTTTTATGATTAGATGGAATGTTTGTAATTTGAGGTTATAAGGTAAAGTTGGATTAATGAATTGAAAATATGTGTTTTTACAAATTTGAGGAATGATGTATTTATAGTGGTTTCTTTTTATATGCTAGCAATTTGTATTGTAACATATGCATGGAGATTTCAACAAGGTAGTTTGATTTTCTGTCTGCAGCTGTTTTCTTGTGCCGAATGATTTTTTTGGAGAATATACGGTGTAGTAAATGAATTTTTTAATTATAGTTATATTAATTAAGAATGTTACATTATATATTGAACCATGAAAATAAGTTATGTTTATATGACATGCATAGGAACTAATGTTTAGGTGTGAAAAGAATTTAAGCCGTTCTTTCAGTGGCGAAGCTCGCAAAAAATTTACGCAGGAGCCAGCTATAAAAAGATTTTTTTTTAAAACAAAAATATTAAATTTAAGGATAAAGTATATTTTTAATCCTATAAATTATAATATTTTTAGGTTTAGTCCTTAATAAAAATTATTCAATTTTTGTCTCAGTTTTTTAAAATTTTACAAAAAAAATGTTTAGTCTTGAATTTAATCTCTAACAAAAAAACTAAGGACTAAAATTAACAAATCTCTTAAACATAAAAATTGCTCTTTTCTCTTTGGAGGACGAAAGCGGCTCATGTCAATTTTAGCTTAAACTTTCATATTTGGTGGTCGAAGCTATTTGTATGTTTGGGCGTCGGCTAATCCTCTAATTGTATTTTTGTTTTGTGGTTACCTTTCATGTGTTGTAAACTTTCAAAGTCTTTTTGGCACTCCTTGTGCTAAAATGATCATCTTTTGGTGTTAATATATATATATATCCCATTTTTTTACTTTATTATTTATGCTAATTTTTGCAACTGAACTTGTTTAGGGTAACTCAATGTTTATTATTTAGGGTAGCCGGATATATATACATACCAACCATTTCAAGAATAATATTTTTTTTTGGGTAGCCTTGGCTACCCCTCCCATATGAAGGGCTACGCCCCTGGCAGCGGCGAAGCTAGTAATATTCTTTTGAGGTGGCCACATATAATTTTTTTTTAAAACATTAACTGTGAATTTAACCAATAAATTAAAAAAATCACAATAAATATTACTTATATAAAATGTACTTCATAAAATACACCTAAAGCAATAAAAAAGGATTATATCAAAAATGCAAAAGCAACGGATTTTACCAAAAAAATCAACAACGGAACAAATGATTGTACATAAAAATCAACAATGAAAGAAATTAAAACTGATAGTAACTATTTATGAAAGTCGAACTCGACAATCCTTCAAAGACTCAAATTCATCCATAACAGCCTATAAGTTTAAGTGACTTGCAATGTCCTTTTTAATGTAAATAAAGCCTTGTTTCCTTTCATTTGTCCAAATATATTTACTAATAAGTTAATAATATTATAATTTTAACATTACTAATGGGATGAATGTTGGGACTATATGATATATGTTTTGGACTAAGAGTAACAGATTAAAATGTGTTGCTATTGTAATATTTTCTTTGTTTAATAAAAATAATATTATTAAAGGTAAACTCTTCGATTTCTATGAGACGAGATCAAGTAATTTAAAGTTCTGAAAAGTAACTAAAGTCAAACAAAATTATTTCAACTTAAATTAAATTTGGGGTAGCCAAATATATATTATTAGAGGTAACCAAATATATAATAACATAGCTATTACTCATTAATTATTTTTTTTTGGGTAGCCATTGCTACCCCTTGACTATACTAGCAATCGCCTCCAAAGTCTGATAAAGTAAGTTGTATAACGTGTGTTAAAGTTTTATGAAGCTTTTATCTATCAACCCAAGCTTCAAGTTTATTTGATTCTTGACATGTATAGTTGTGCGTAAATACTCCATAATCAAGTAGTCATTACTCGTGAGTTTGGTTTTTGACAATGGTAAAATTTAATTTACTCATATAGTCAAACAAATCCAAACCTGCTGAATACTGTAACGCCCGTTTATTTTATTTTTGGTAGAGTTTAGAGTCTTATTTAATTGATTTATGTGATTATGTGATTTGTTTATTTAATTAAATGGTTTTATTAATAGTTAGTAAGAATAAGATAGGAATT
>Ga0315914_1001207_pt1 | contig 37694 bp, 23 predicted proteins | sample MpolenodulesMG_FD_203920 | JGI IMG/M metagenome (GOLD analysis project Ga0315914, IMG submission 203920) | Medicago polymorpha root nodule microbial communities from Los Angeles, California, United States - elongated nodules | ecosystem: Host-associated > Plants > Roots > Nodule | place: USA...
TTTCCATGTTCCTAGGTTCCTTAATGTATCTAGTAGTCTATTCATGTATCAGTAAGTTCTAGAGAATGTCATTTAATATTCCTAGGTGCATTCACTTATTTACTAGAACTTTCTATGCATCAATAGAACTAGAGGTTCTATGTATTGACAAATATTATTGCCAATCTATAACTTTCACGTTTTCTGTTCCTTTTATTCCTCTTTCTCCAACAGAGGTGGGCTAGGACTTTGTACACCAAAGCATTGAAGCTTTTCAGTCGATCAATGTAAGAGCCATCCTTGAAGTTGAAGGAATCGTCATAGAAATCCAGCACCTGGATATTCTTCCAAAGGTTTCGCCAACGACGAGATAGACAGCCGGTGGTAACCACTGTTTTGGTCGGGAGGCGCGAGAAGATGTGGTTGAGCAGAACACCGTCTGGTAATCTACTGATCCGGTCTTCTTCTGATGATTTTTGTTGAGGCGGAAAGGTGAAAAAGGTGGATGGCATAACACGAATTAGGGTTTTGCCGTAAAACAGATAGAGAAGCGCTTTCTTATTTTTTGAGTGAGAAACCCTTTCTTTTTTGCTATACTATCCTCTTTCTTTCTGTACTACCCTCTTAAATGTTTTTAGTGTTTAGACGAGTACTCACTAAAACAATTCATAAAAAGTGCAGGATAAAATGCATAAAACTAGTATGAAAAAACATGAAAATATATTTAGAGGTTCGACCAGTTTTCATGTATTTTTAATTGAATTTTTCTGGTATTTTAATTGTTTTTCTATCATTTTTTTGCATTTTCTGATTTTTCTTTAGTTTTCTAGTTCTTTATTTTATTTTTCTCTTTTTTAAAAAAAATCCTCTCTTCCTTTTTTTGGTTTATCCTACATTTTTTCTAGTATTTTTTATACATTTTTTTTTTATAGTTTTTTCTTCTTTTTTTTTCAGAAGAAAAAATTATTCAATTTTTTATTTAAAAAACAAGGGTTAAATAAGTAAATGGTCCCCCTAAATATATCAACATTTGATTTTAGTCCCCCTAAAATATTTCTTAGGCATTTGGTCTTTTTAAAATTTTTCATCCATGAAATTAGTCCATACTTTTTAGTCAATTCATGTCTAACCTTCATATGTTTTAATGAAATTTTCCATAAATGGGTATATAATTATGGCAATATTTTCCAAAAAAAAAAAATAGAATTTTTTAACAAAACATGAATTTAATATGAATTTTTTCACACCATAAACATAAATATTCATATTAAATTTATGTTTTCTTAAACAATTCTAATTTTTTTTTTTGGGAGAGATTGTCATAATATGCCATTTCTGAAAAATTTCATTAAAAATTATAAAGTTTAGACATGATTTGACTAAAAAATAAAGACTAATTTCATGGATGAAAATTTTTGGAGGGACCAAAAGCCTAAACAATATTTTAGGGGGACTAAAATCAAATGTTAGTATATTTCGGGGGACCATTTACTTATTCAATAATTTTTTTTATATAAATAATTAATTTGGTGGATATTTGTATAATATAATATAAAGTAAGTTTGCCATGGTGTTTGCATAAAAAGTTCTTCATTTGTCATTGAACCCAAATTCAAAAAATCTCAGCTATCCCTAAACTATTTTCCCTGCAACACAGTTGTAAATCGTAACCCAACATACTCCCCTTCCTTTTTTCCAAGAGAAAACGCATGAATGAAAGCTAAATATAAAAAGGTAGTAATTAATTGTTACGAACTTACAACCCAATTTGAAGTAGGGATCACACTCCATAAATTAAGAGAGAAGTTTGAAAGAAAATTTGATTATTTTTCAATCGTTCTAATCATGAGTGGTACAATGCTTATATAAGCTATGCATTCTCATAATATAACTATAACAACTAGAAAAATTTCAATATTAGTTATACTAGAATTCCTAAATAATCTGTTACTAAAAGATAAATACAATAAAATAATCTCCTAAAATTACTCCATCATAATTTATTCTAAAACTAAATGTCACATGTTACTCTAAAAAAAAACTAGCAATCCCTAATTATAATCCATCACCACTCCTTATCTTAGTTATCCTATCATTACCAACCTCTTCAAGATCAACCTTGTCTTCAAGGTTGTAAAAATTTGTTGCTACAATAAACTTTCTTGGATCCCATTGCTTGAACCGGGAGGACCTAGCTGGTGTGAGCATATTCCAATGTTGACTGGGATTCCATTGCTCAAAAGAGGCAAAACAAATTGGCAACTGTCCACAAATGAATGATGACGTTTTATACTTTTGCGGTTTGCCTTCCTTGAAAATAACGAAGGAAAACGGAGAGGAACGCCAAGTGGTTTCAATCAGTAATTTGGTGTCTGGTGATTCTAGTGGCCGTGCCGGAGCTCGATTTGTTATTCAAGTTTCAAATTTTGGTTGCTTCCGAGGTAGTGGAGGTAGAATTAGTTTAGTAGGTTTCTTGGTATTTTCTGTAGTACCCAAAGATGGAATCGGTTGTGAGAAACAAGGAGAAAGATCGGTCACCATCAACAATCCTGTGATGCATTTGACAAAGCAAGGTCTGGTGGTATTGGTGGAATCATGAATTGTTCTGCATCGACAAAACCTATGTTGATTGAATGAAAGGCAGCCATGGGAAATATGATGGGTGTAGAATATGTGATTTTAGAGTGGCATGGGGACGACTTGTGAGAAGTTAAGATGTTTAAATCCGACTTCAAGAATTATGGTGGATCTTGTTCACCAATAATGGTAGTGACGAATTCAACAACAAAATTGTCACGAAGGCGAGTCTTCTTTGTCGATTGTGATGATTGATAAGGCTTCTCTGTTTCATCTAATACCGGCAAAAGAAGCCGCCATTCAGGTTTAAAACGCCATAAGAGAGCAGCGATTAAGGTGTTCCAATTAGACTATGGGTGATGACGAGCCCACCATAGCCACCATTGAAAAGCATCACCTCGCGTAGTCAAGGCAACAACCATCATCTTAGCCACCTCAAATTTTCATGTTTCCCTGAAATAACTCTCAATACAAAGGATCCACCAGTAGGCATCTTCGTTTTCGTCAAAAAGTGAAAGCTCAATAATTGACCTTAATTAGAGGTATGATTTCAAGAATGAAAGCACTAAATGTTACGACCTAATTCAAGTAGGGATCACACTCCGTAATTCAAGAGAGAAGTTAGAATGAAAACTTTATTATTTTTTATTCATTCTTATCATGACTTGTACAATGCTTATATAAGCTATGCATACTTATAATAAGATAAGTATAACAACTGAAAATAACAATATTGGAGCTCGAAATGGGATGATTTTGAGGAAAAAAAACCTCCAAGATTCACCCATTGAGTGGTTGTCAAATTTTGGAGTGGGAAAGAAAAGTTGTAGGGCAATTGTTGCAAACTATGTAAATGTGGAAGTTTCCTATATATAAGAAGGGTTTAGATTTCATAATCCGACATACTGATTAGATTTTAGAATCCGAACAAAAGGATAGATTGAAAAAAAATAGCGCGCGAAAGAAGATCATAGGTTGGAAAAGTAGTACTCATCATAATTGTGACGAGCCTTTTAGGACCATACCATAACACTAGCCCCCCTTACCCTTGGTCACGTAGTGGGTGATGGGTCAAAGAGTATTGAAGTAAAAAGTTTTTGAATAAAATTCTGATATTTTTTAGTGTAGGGTATTTTACCAATGTGGTACCTCTAGCTCCCTGGACTTGCAACTTGAAAGTGAGGTGGAAGTCTAAAATCATCCTTTTGCTTGTATTATTGCATTTATGCTTTGATATTTGTGTTTCCTTTTACTGTTGCATTATTTTTTCCTGTAATGCAATATTACTTGCATTGAAGTAAATAAATTGGCAATTGATCGTTTACCAATATGGGATGGATCACCCCACATTGACATCCCTAGTTGTAGTTAGCCTTAGTTTTTTTTAGAGAAAAAACATCGTATTCTCTTTAAGTTCTCTTTCCTTTTTCACTAACCAAATAGGGATGTTTTTGAGTCATATTTTTTTTTTGGGTCTAGAATGAACTCTTTGCATCTTTTTTTTTTTTTTTATTTTATTTCTTTCTTTTAATTTAAATAGGTGGTTTTCGTATGGATCACGTTTTTTTTCATTGTTTCTTCAAGATTTCGTCGTCGGAATATGGCCTTGTGCTGTTTGTCGTTATTTGATTTTTTGTCTTGTTGCGGTGTTCATTTGGTTTGGTTATACTGAGAGAACAATTTCAATTAGATATTATGATCACTTTGATTATTTTATCATATTATTTGTAAACAGTTTATCATTCTATACTAAACATTGTGAGTTTGTTTGCATATTATCAGTTTCATTTTTAAAGATGTTGAATTTACTATTCTAATCAATTTATCTTTAGATTACTCAAACCCTAGTTCTATTAATAACTTTACAAATCCTATATATTCCCTAAAATAAAAATCCTATATTCTTCATCTTCTAATCTTACCTTTCACCTCTCCACATGCATTCGTGGAACTAAAAAAAACATTTGTTTTTTGAAAACTTGATTTTTTTTAAGGTTAAAAAAATGGTGATCAAAATGTCTCATTAATATTCCATACAAGTGAGTATTTGAACGATTTTCTTAGTTTTATTTTTTTTACGTCATCCAATCCTACATGAAATCATTCACATGTATTTTTTTTTAAAAAAAGTTAAGACCTATGTAATCTCGTTTCACGTAGTCTGTAAAATCTAAAATTTTAAAAGTATACGTTGTTCACGTAAGTGAATGTTTTAAATTGAAATGGGGCTCCTTTCCATAGGAATTCACATGCTAGCCAAGTAACCATCATGCCATTGAGTTCACCGGGATCATATAGTATTGTATTCCATAAATTCTGATTGCTTAGGCCACCGGTCAATTTAGACAATTAATGGTAATGCAGCAGCACTATCGATGATAATTCCATTTCCTCGTGGTTGTTGAATCACGTCCTTTGTGAGGATGTTTTTCTTGTCACCGAAGACTTGTTGGCCAACAACATGGTCGAGCATGGTTGTGTTTTCACCCGCACTTGATTTTCCTCCGTTGTCATCGGTGTTTGAGTTATCTTTGTGAAAGAATGGACTTCGATTGATTATGGGTGAGAAATCAATTTGTCATTGAGATCATTTGGTTGTATCATTACTCTTAAAGATTGTTGGATCTTTATAACATGTGATTACACAAAACAATCTAGTCTGTTTACATAGTGATAAACGATTCATAAGCAACAATTCTTTGAACTATGTCATGCGTTCTTGCAAATGCCTCCATCATTTTACGGTATGAATCATCTATACATCGATCAATTTCTCTAAATGATTTGCATATGAGAGAAATGGAATTCATAGATAAAATGAAGTTCAAAGATGAAATTGAATTTGAAGAAGAAATCACTAGTACAAAAATCACTTTTTAACGCAAGGATATTAAATAAGTTACTATCCACATGACTTAAAAGCTCAAGCCGGTGGTGACACTTTTACTAACAAATCTTTTAAATTGGTCCAACTGACTTAAAAAATGTTTTAAAGAGATTAAAATAAAACTAATAAAAAAACGAATCAGAGTGCGATGGTGAATGCACCATTGATAGAAAATTTCAATTCAAGAATGAATAGGTCTCCATAGAAATGAGAGAAAGAGTAGAATTTTTATTATTAATTTCTTCATATTTTGCTTTCAAAAAAATATATTTATATAATAGAAAAGGTAGTCTCTTAACCACCTTTTCCTAACTACATAAAACTACTAACTAGCTTATAGATATGATTAATAATTTAATACCAATATACTAACTAATAACTACGTATGATGCTGATATAATATTAATATATACACATGATCAATAATTTATATTACATATAAATACATATTTAATAATATATGTATGAGTATTTTTGAATACGTGTGAATTTGTAAAAGATAAAAATACAAAAATAAATAGTTATGCATTTTTTGAGTTGCAAATAGCTATATACGTATATAGTGTTGCATGTGATGTCTATGTTTTAAAGTTTAAATAACACATCTCTTTTTACAAATGTTTAGGGTGTGTTTGGATTGAGGGTTTAGGAGGGAAAGAGAGGGGAGGTCTCACTTTTATTTTTTAAATTACGAACAATGTAAAATATATTTTTAAAATAAATTAAATATTTTTGAAGTATTATATCATCATCAATCATGTTGTTAATTCAATTTTCTAAAAATCATTTTATAATGTCTGCAATTTAAAAATAAAAGTAAGTCCTCCCCTCCCTTCCCCTCCTAAACCTTCAATCCAAACACACCCTTAATTTTTTTTTTCTTTCAAATTTTGAAATATGAATTGTTGTAGAGTGTTGGAGTATTTTTTTATACATGTTTTTACAATATTCAGATTATATTATCGAAAATGTTGTAAGCCCCGCGAGAAGCCTGGATGGTGGGAAAAGAAAATATCCATCTTTTTGAGTGTTGAGAGTGACGCCTCATTGAACTCTTAAATCATAATGGTAAGTTTTTTTTGAAGTGTTATTCCTCGAACTAGGATTCCTTCCTTCCTTGTAGCCCCTTTCTAAGCAAACATACAATTATTGACAGTTAATGCAAAGATTGGTCGGCAAAACATTTTTTATAAAGATTAACTCTACAACCATTTGAGTGGAGGGAATTCAAATCCTTTATTTCACTACTAAAATGACCCAACCACTGTATCTTTACAAGTACATGTTTTTATGTCTAACAAACTTGAAAAGAGCAAGCATCCTTGAGATATATACACCAAAACCCCTCTAAATTTGAAATCAACAACAGAGTATTAAGCATCTGCAGAGTCAAATCTCAACAGAACTATAAACAACGCTCCGCAAAGTTCAAATTCATGAGATCAAAACCTCCATTATGTAATCAAATGTCAACTATAAACCTTCTTTCACTCGTTTTAATAACTGTTTCGCTAGGGTGGCTAGCCGTATTGGCTTGTGAACTATGTCAAGGCCCTTATGATTGATTCCCCTGTTTTCAAACTTAACAAGTTTACACAAATATTACTAAATAATGATAGCTTTTCACAACCTTCCCACCATAGACATAACCAGGCCAGTGCAGTTTTATACAAACCAAGGATCTTAAGTTTTATACAAATAAATAGTAGTTAAAAAAAACGAACATTTTCTTCTTACACCATTTTGCTTTCAACTTCATCCTTATTTTCTAGCAGCACCTGATTGGTATGTCTAAAGCAAGTCATTGAATATGTTGTAAAAATGAATATGAAGTTTAAAATCACTTGTACGAAAACTATGTATCTAAGCCTAATAAACAAATGATGTAGAGTATTGCACCTAATTACATTGCTCTATTCAGCAAGGTACTGATTAAGTATATCATCAACAGCTAAAGTATTTGAAAATGATGTTCATTTAGAGTAGCTGAAGTTAGTTAGATACGCATAATCCGCAGGAGTTTTGGTTAGAAATTTTTAGTAGCGACACTTGACTAACTGTCTCCAAAATAACAGCAATTGAAAGTGATTAGAGTAAAGATCGCGTTTTAACCACTAATGTAAGTCATAAAACCAAATCACTTAATCTACCCACCAATGAAATAAAAAGTACATGAGATAGCCAACATAATAAAGCACATGGCAACAACAGAAGATGAAATCTGGTTTTGATAAAAAATGTAATATTTCACTTTCAGATACGGGCTATATATATCACCCAGATTGGATTTGTTTTGTTGGTTCAAAGCTCCCCACCAACCTTGGTTCAAAACTTGTGGTGGTAAGTATCACCAGATTTCAAGTAATAGTCAACATTAGAGATCATAGTTTTGTTTTATTACAAATCTTTATAACTTTGGCTATAAACAAAATTGAAATAAACAATGACCTTTCAATGAATACAAAGTTCTAATAAGAAGTATAACTATATCCTCCAACGTTTGTCATAGATGGAGAGATTTCCTGCATAAGATGATAAGAAACATAACATTTTTGTCAAAATATAACCAAAACATGTCCAAATTTCAAACAGCAATAGAATATTATGCACCTACAGAGCCTAAATCTCGACATATTATGCATACAAGCTTTAGAAAGTCCTCACCAGCAGAACCTAATGGATATAATTTGTTGCCTTTTACTTAGAACAGGTTCAGGTTCAAAAGGGAGACAATTTTTTCTTGAAAAAGATTCATCAGCAGCAGAAAGTAAAGATTTTGCAAAAATGATAAGATGCAGAAAAATTTGAGAATAAAATATATTTCCATCACTTGATTCCAATGGAACATAAAGCTAAAGTACCTGGGTTGGGCAACAAATCCAAAAAAACAATTCAGACAAAAATTCAAAGTACTCACCTTAGATATTAGAAATAAAGTTTGTCAAATTTTAGTTATCATTTTAATCTTCTTCTCAAAACAAATTATATAGTTGTTATGAATTATAACATGCATTCCTTGCGTACGATGTTAATATCACACAGTAGAAAATTGAGGAAGGAATCACCAATTGAGGCCCAACACAATAATAAGACCCCCAAAAGAAAAACTACTGTCCAATAGGTTTTATCCTAAGATATCCTCAAAAAGAGGCAAGTCTAACAGACCCAAATTTGCATCTGCATAATTCTGCAGTTTCCATCAAGTAGCAACCAACAACCAGAAGCAATATCCAAAAACAGTCTAAGTACGCAGGCTTTCATTCCATTATTTTTCTACCAATCCTAACCAAGGATCCATTAAATAACTCATTCTTTCCATTCAAATGCTTTAATAACAAGATTGGAATCCTTTCAACTCTACAGTGCAAGAGTATCAAACATTCTAGAAGAGGCAGTGAAACTTATCAGCCACGTAAAGCATCCACAAGAAGCAGCATCTCATGTTTAATCAGACACCCTCCGATAAATAATAAAATTCAAAGTATAGTCGAGGTATAATTATTATTTACTTTTTTGAGAGAATAATTGAGGAATCATTATACAACTAATCAAATCAATAATGACAAATACAACTAAATAATAAAACCAACAAAGGCAATTCCAACATGGTATTTTTTTATTTTTTTTTATGAAATTCAGAGTATTATATATTTTAAATTCTATTAAGAACTATCGTTACTTAAAACAATTTGACAAATTCCATCCTCAACTGTTACTAAACTGGTAGAAAATTGGTGATTCCTTCCTTAACTCATAGTTTGTGTTTTTTCTTGAATAGCAATATATATATATATATAGCGGGAGTACAAGTAGATACAAATAGACATCAAAGATGATTACAAGGAGTACTTTATCCAGGCCCCAGATACACATAAAACCTACCCACATGCAACGCTAAAGGCAACAAAAAACACAAATTCCAACTCTCCAACCTACCTCCTAGCAGGAGCGTTTAACCCCAGCTGAGCAGAGAGAAATCACACGGTAGAAAATTGTTATTCAATTCTACAAAGGCCTTGTGTACCATGTTAATATCTCTCCAAATAAACAAAGCTTTAGTTGCAATGATGATATCACACAACAGAAAATTACCAAGTTAATTTTACAACTAGAGGCAACATGAAATGTAATGGTTTTTCTTTCAGTTTCAGTAATCATGTAAATATTGTCATTTTCTTCAACGTTGTAGTTACAAAAGTCCCCTTCTCTTGCTAACCATGAAAATAACTAGATTAGAAACTTTGACGGTGTGGTGACATGCAGTTAAAAACAAGATTCAACTACTAATAGTTTAGACTAAACACAATGTTAATCATCTTTGATTTGATGCAGTACGAAGACGAAAGAAATGGATTGAGGGTGAGAGATCACACCTCAGGAGATACATCTCAGTCAAATGTAAGTTGGCACATTCCAGAGGCCCTTGACACATTTGATAATCTTTTGAGAATGTCGTACTTTTCACTCTGGTCCAAGAAAATATCAGAAAAAATCAATGTTTTCAAAACAAATCCTTTTTGCAAAACATGCTCAACAAATGACATCTCATCTGGAAATCCATGAAAACCTTTAAATTGAATAACAGTCAGGTGGGATATGAGACAAGTAGGAACACTTGGCAGTGGAGCCCATCCTAAAATTGGTGGCTGCTCCTCCTGTAGGCAATAAAAATACATGAATAAGATGCAATATTCGTAGTAATGAATTAATCATGTATATATTAAGTGGTGTACTGTACAATAAGATGCAACTACTAATTTGTGTAATCCATTTCATAAAAACTGGTTAAGTTCACATCAAAGTTATACAGACCGAATTAAGCTTCAAATTAAACAAACCTCGTAGATCTGAATTTTGAGAACTTGAAGCACATGACATTTTTGAAGCAAGCAAAGTAATGAATTGGAGTTAACCCAGGGAAGCATGAGCTCTAAACGAAGCAAATAGCGAAATTCTTGAAAAAGCAGTTCACGGGGTTCACCAAGCAGCCACTGTTTGTCCACGTTACCAAGTAGTAATTAGCACAAAACTATATCTATCCAGAAATAAATAAATAAATCATGATTATTAGAGATATAATTTGTCATTAGTTAGTTACTAACTTACTCTCTTTATAAATGATGAAGTAAACATTAAATAACTAAAATAAAACCTAACCTTAGTCGTTGAACCACTCAAACTTAGATGTTTTGTCCCGGAGAGAGCATCTAAGAGCTTGAGTAATGGGACAATGAAACCAAATGCCATGGGATAGAGATCAAGACTAGCTGCCATGGGATAGAGATCAAGACTAGCTGCCATGGGATAGAGATCAAGACTTGCTGCCATGGGATTGAGATCAAGACTTGCTTCTACCACATTGTGCAAGTTGTGCGTGTTTAAAACACCATGGAATGGGCATTGGGTAATGTTAAGGTACTCAAGACGAGACGCGTTAATTTCAAGTGAAGGCCCACCACCGTTACTGTCAGCATAGAAGTCCAGCCTTTTCAAGGTAGGTGGGATGTAAATTTTGTCCATTCTTTCATCATCATAATAGCAAAGATCCAGAGTTTCTATGTTTGGGCAGCCACAGAGGAGTGCATTGATAGAAGGAATGTCAATAAAACCAATGTCAATATGGAGAATCTTCAACGACGGTAAACTAATCGGTGTAGAGCTTTGCAGGTTAACACGAATTCTCCCAAGGATACTGAGGAACAAACAAATAATGTTATAAGTTATTTCACATAAAGAACAACACAACACAACACAAAATAGTAATAAACAATAGAAGCGTGCCTGAATGAAACGAGGTTAGGGCAAGTGAAGAGGCTTAGAGGGAGCTTGAAGGCAGGTCCGTCGTTGTATGAATGGAGATCAAGATGGAGTTCCTCGAGGTGGGGCCCAATGACGGCACGAACCCACGTGTTAACTGAATCGGCACGTGACTTGTCGTTGACAAGGGAGTGAGCACAGTCGAGACGCATCTTCCGAATGGCGCGACGATTATGGAGGAGGGAAAGGACGCTGTTAACCAAAACAGCGAAGCTTCTGAGTCGATCGACGAAAGAGTCATCGTTTTTGAAATTGAAAGAGTCGTCATCGAAATCCAGGACCTGGAGATTCTGCCAAAGGTGTCGCCACCGGCGAGATAGACAGCTGGTGGAAACCACTGTTTTGGTCGGGAGGCGTGAGAGGATGTTGTTGAGCAGCACACCTTCCGGTAAACTGCTAATCCGATCTTCTCCTTCTTCTGATGCTGATTTTTGTCGTTTCGAATTCGATTCTTCCATTGTCGGTTCAACACTGGCCATTCAGAGTTATGGCGGAAAGGTGATGAAGAAGTTTGGATTGGAACCACAGAAAAGATGAATTAGGGTTAGGGATGTTGGAGAGAGAAATGAAGAGAAAAAAGAGGAGGTGGTAATAGTTGAAAAGTGCAGAAGAAATTAATTATATGTACAGCAATTCAAAAACAATTAAAATTTAATTTGTTCAATATTATGAACCACTTAAATCATTAAATGAATTGAACTTAAAAAATCAATTTTGTTTATATTTAGAAATAGATGATGCAAGTGCTTTCGCAATTTTTTTTTTCTTCCTTTTTATTGGATCAATAAAATTAGAGAAAGAAAACAAAATTAAAGAATAAAAATATAATGTGAACGCATGAGATAGTTGTTTAAAAGTTATACAAATATTATTTTTCTTAAATAATCGTCGATCTTATCCTTTAAATTAAATGTTTATAATAAATTATTATTTTAATTTTTTGTTTATAAATTGGTCATTTTAAGTTAGAATATCTATACTATGACTCATTTTTCATCCAATTTCATTAAAAAAGTTTATAAATCATTTCTTATTAAGGTTTTTGGTTTAAAGTGTTTATGACATTAAACATGATTACTTATACGCATCTTTTTTTTCTTAAGATAAATATTTCATCAACATTACAAATGAAGTAATCAATCAATTTTGTTTCAAAAGCAAAAACTAAAAAAAGACTAACTTTATGTAAATATCAAACTTAGTTGAAAACTTAAAAGGCATATCTGTCAAATTGTGGTTTGATCGAAAATTCTCAATTTAAGGGGAATAAATCTTTCATTCTTTTTTTTTTTTTTTTTTGAGGAAAGGGTTTCTACTTATTTACCCTCTTTTTTCTCAGAATAAAAAAATGTCATTTCATTTTTTACATGTATTTTTAAAAAAATACATATATAGTGTCATGGGATTTTTGCATACATACCTAAAAGGCATGTATTTTTCATAATAAATAGCTATGCATTTTTTTTAAAGGAAGTACATATAGTGTCACATACTCACATATGTTTGTATTTTAATGTTTAAATAACACAAATCTTCTTTAAAATGTCTATTTTTCTTTGTTTAGAACTTGTGGTATACCCATGCATACTCATGCGGTATGGTGTCTGTATGATACAATGATATATTCTTTGATGCTAAGAACGGTGGAGCACGTCGGTGTTTTTGAAATCCTGACATTGAGATGAGATAGTTTCAAATCCACGGGATCCAAACCTCCATTCAAATTCATGTAATCAAAGGTCAACTATAAACCTCCTTTCACTCCTTTTAGCGCCTCAAACTCTGAGGCACAATATTAGAAGCATCCACAACTTTCTCAAAGACCAAAAGAAATTAACAACATAACTTATAAGCCACAAATAAATAATGACATTTAAATAAGTTATCCCAATTGACAAAGTTGATATCGGTTCAATACATATACTGACTGATGGGAGCCATAAGAAGATGATTTGAAAGTTCATAGTTTTAAAGGTGATAAAAAGAAAGTTGTTCAAGACTTTTCTTTGTTATACAAAAAAAAGTACAAGTTTAATAACTATTTCGCTAGGTCGGCTAGTTGTTTTGGCTTGTGAAATGTATCCATGCCTTGTGTACTACGTCCTGATAGTAACTTACCCGAAAGTCAAAGTGGCCAAATGAATTCTGAACTTGATGAAATGGAAAATGCATTGTCCTCTTTATAGTGAAACTCCTAGCATCTCATCGAAAATATGATTCTATCAACTTCAAAAATCACAGCATTGCAAATGTGAACTGCCAAACATATAGCGAAAAAGTTATTCAAATCTCATTTTGTTTGTTTAGTACTAAGAGTGGAAACTGAATAGACATAATTTAAATGTCTAATCTAGGTGCCTATATAGTGCTACAAAAATTTACCGTCAGTCATTACATCAAGCAAATTCAATACACACACAAAATTAGGTTTTTCAAATTACGCCATTTAACATTATTTAACAATTCAAATCTTTAAAATTATCCGATAACCAAAACTAAAGCAAGTTGAGAATGACAATAATAGCATATGAAAAATTAGTTGAAAAACACAACGGATAACATTGCCCTGTCAAAGAACATCAAGTTGACCACTACATTTTCTTGTTTCCATAAACTTTAAAATAGTTAATTACATTTTTCAGTACACAAATTTGAAGCAAAAATAATTAAATGACTTCAATGAAACACCAAATCCACTTGTGCGAACTTTGTACTCAAAATGTGTAAGAGTTAGTCAACATCAAAATTAGTTGACTAATATATCACAAAAGTCAAACAGCATAGTATCAATTTGTAAGAGTTGGTCAACATCAAAATTGGTTGACGAACTTATTACAAAAGTCAAACAGCATATAGATAATATCATAATAGATATAAGCAAGCAAAAACATCACACAGTAGTTTACATCGAAGGAACATGATATTAAGCAACTGAAAATAAGATCTAAATATGATGCTTCTATCAACTTATGTGCATTCTAAGCATATTCTAAGCATTACAAAATTTCTACACCAATCAAATAGAATGCAAGTACGACAAAGACATGGCCTATTTTTTTTCTTTTCAACAACTCGTGAAAAAATATTTGTAAAAACAAGAAAATATATTATGTTAGTTCAGATTGTCTAGAAAATCAAACTCATGAATACAAGATTGTGGCATCACTAGTTGCACCATTTGGAAGAGAGAAGGCTGGTTGAAACGGCGAGGAATGAGAGGGTGTGGCTCAGGATTGCTGATTCTATGTCGTTAGAGGTTACCGGTGTCGTTTCATTTCCTGCCATTTCAAAGAAGAGGAGAAAACGGTTCACTCTCTTTCTTTTCAGTTTGATTGATTTGAGTTTCTTTATCTTTCTTTCTTTATTTATTTGTTGTTGAGGTATTTTTATAACAACTAAAAATTTGTTTTGAAAATAGAAGAATTTTATTTGTTTTTTGTCCTTGTTGTTTTGGTTTAATCCTTGCATAATTGATTTCTACTCGATTTGATCCTTATAATATGAAAAGATTTTTTTATTTTTTTGTCAAGTAGCTTAGCCTAGAGCTCACACATTTTAATGTAGAGAAGTGAGATGTCTGAGATTCGAACATCGGCTCTGCATAAAATATAAAAAGATTTTAAAAGGACAAAAACAAAACATCTAGGACCAAAGCATTTGCAAGGATTAAACTTTAACAAATTAAGTTTAGATCCCGTTTGTTATAACTTTTTTTAAAAAATAATTACCTTTAAGAGTTTTGCATCCGTTTGTTATAATTTTTTTTAAAAATCAGAATCTAAAAAAAATCTAAAAACAACTTCAAATGAGAAGCTGTTATGAGCCGCTTCTAACAAAACAGATTTTTTCTGGAGGAGATAGAAAATATTATTTAAAAGATTGATCTAATTTTGTAACAAAAAATCGTTTTTATATAGTTGTATCCAAACAAACTTAATTATTTATTTAAAAAAGTGATTTTTATTACGGTAAACAAACACAAAATAGATTTTGATTTTTCATAAAATCTCTAAATTATTTTATGTCAAAATCACTTTTATTTTAATCCATAACAAACGGGCCCTTAATTCAACTATTTGTTAAGGCAAAAAAAATTGTAAATAAAAAATTTAAAATGAAGAATAAAATTGGAAGAATTTGTTAAGGTAAAATAAAATTGTAAATAAAATTTTAAAAAAAAGGTATAGAATTTTATATTTAGATATAATAATTAAGATGAACAGTGTTGAACCTTTTATAAGAAAAAAGGTGTTTGAGTATTTTTTTATATGTAATTTTCAATTTTTCATGACATTAAGTTATCTGAAAAAACAAAAAAGACTAAAGGATGAAATTGTTAAGTTAAGAGATGAATGGCGTAATTTTACCAAAATTATACTAATTTATATATCTTTCAACGAGTATGATGTTGCTTGGTATAGATAATGAGAGTGGACACTACAAACATGTGATTAGAAAGAAAGCCAATCTTTATTTCAACGAGTTTCCTGTGTTCTCCTCAAAATACAAATAGATAAATTCAAATCAATAGCAAAAGAACTATTTCACTTGGCCAACAAACCATCTTTGGCTTTAAAACTTTTTTTTTTTTGACGTTATCTTTGGCTTTAATTTTGAACCTTGCGTACCAGGTCCTAATTTTTGTCATGAAAAAAGTTTGATGAAATACAAATACACATTCATATTGAGTTCACATTTACAATGTTGCTCCTGGTTAGCATTAGTTGGAAGATTTCGTTTGTTTTATTTTCTTTTTAATTCAATCTTGTTTTGTAACTACTACTACTACTACACGAAAAAGAAACCACAGTCATGTAATCAAAGTGTTCCACATACTCCAATTTGCAACTCAAAATCTTAGGCACACAAACTTAGTAGCAACCACAACAATCTCAAAGACCAAAAGATTCCAACCACGTATGCTATAGATGATCAAACTCATGAATACAAGGTTTGTAATCAGCTAATAATAGAAGAGAAAGTATTTCATTAACAAAAATGATTAAGATCCAAAGTGAGCACTGATTAACGTCACAAAAAACAAAGCTTGAGTTGCTATGACAATAATATCACACATTAGAAAAACACCAAGTTAATAAGCAACAAGTGGCGTGAATATAGTTTTTCTTTTCAATTTCACTAATCAGATAAGTGTCATCATTTTCTGCAATGATATATCTTATCTATATATAGCTACCATTCTTGTACCTCATGCAGCTAAAAACAAGATTCAACTACTAGCTAATAGTGCAGACTAAACCCAACGTTGGCAATCATTGATTTGATGCGTACTAAGACAAAGAGAATGGATCAAGGGTGAGAATTCACACCAAATCACACCTTAGGAGATACAACTCAGTCAAATGTAAGCCGGCACGTTCTTGAGGCCCTTGGCACATTCGATAATCTTTTGAGAATGTCGTACTTCTTACTTTGGTCTAAGGAAATATCAGAAATAATCACTGTCTTTAAAAAAAATCCTTCTTGCAAAACACGCTCAACAAATGACACGTCATCTGGCAATCCTAGAAATCCTTTAAATTGAATGAAGGTCAGGTGGGATACGAGACATTTAGGAGCATTTGGCTGTTGAGCCCATCCCAAATTTGGTGACTGTTCCTGTAGGCAACAAAAGACTTGAATAAGATGCAATGTTCATAGTAATGAATTAATCATGTTATATATTGGGCGGTGTACTGTTCAATAATATATTACTTCTGATTTATGTAATCTATTTAATAAAAATTGGTTAATTTCGCATTAACGTTATGTAGATCAAATTAAGCGTCGATTAAACAAACCTTGTTGTTCTGAATTTTGAGAACTTGTAGCACAGGACATTTTTGAAGCAAGGAAAGCAGAGAATTGGAATTAAACCAGGGAAGAACGAGCTCTAAATGAAGCAAATAGCGAAATTCTTGAAAAAATAGATCACGAGGTTCACCAAGCAGCCACTGTTCGTCCACATTATCAAGTAGCAATTAGTATAAAACTATATCTATCTATAAAGAAATCATGATTAGTAGAGATATAATTTTTCGTTAGTTACTAACTTACTCTATATAAATGACGAAGCAAACATCAAATAACTAACATAAAACTAATTTACCTTGGTTGTTGAACCACTCAACACTAAATGTTTTGTCCTGGAGAGAGTGTTGAGCAGCTTGAGTAATGGATCGACAAAATCATACGAGAAAGGAAAGAGATCAAGACTTGCTTCTACCACGTTGTGAAAGCTGTTCATGCTTAAAACATCGATGAATTTGTGTTGGTAAATGTTAAGGTACTCAAGATCTGGCGCGTTTATTTCAAGCGAAGACCCAAAGTCATTATCAATTTGGATTTTCAGCCTTTTCAAGGAAGCTGGGAGGCAAACATTCTCCAAGCTGTCAGATAAAAAGTGAAGATCCAAAGCTTCGATGTTTGGGCAGCCATAGAGGAGTGCATTTACAAAAGCCACTTCCACGTTACCGAGGACGTCAATTAGCAGCATCTTCAGTGATGGTAAACTTATTAGTGTAGTGCTTTGCACATCTAGATGAATTCCACCACAAATACTGAGGAACAAACAAATAATGTTATATCACACTTCATAACTATTTAGCTCTGATACTTAAGATTGAAGTCATATACACTTTGGTGTCGGACAACAACACGACACTAACATATTGGTTACATTCAATTGCTTACATATTTGCAAAGTATTACCAATGTTGACAGGGTATGTGTAAGTGTTTCATAGATTTAAAAATCCCAAAAAAGTGATTGGGTGTGTCAAATTGAAGACATATACGACATCGAGACATTGGTGACAAATCCAGACATATTGATTACATTTAATATATATAATGTAATAGGAATTAAGTATTTGTTTACTAGCTTATTTTAAATATTAGTTTTACTTTATATTTGTTTGCTAATGCCTCATTTGCAATTAATAACGTCTCAACAATTATCTTTTTCTCTCTAAAACTCTCACTCTGGATAATTCTTTGTATAATTTCTCTTTTGTATAAGATTCTATTCCGAATCATTAGAATCTCTACTCTTGAGATTTGAATTTTATCAATTCGTCCTTATAATCCATTTTCCCGACTGAATTGGTATATTGAGTGTTATGGTGATTTTTTATGGAAGTTGCAAACAGAGTTTTGAGTGCCCTCAAAGTGGGAGACAAGATGGAAAAAGGTTTATGTTTCTCCTGCGGTGAACTTTTTACTTTAGGAGATCAATTGCTCCATAAAAATATTCAGATATTTGTGATGGATATCCACTGAATTCCTAACCTTTGCTACGACAGAACCTCTGCTCTCCACATATCTACAACCACTGTTTCTCTGATTCGATGATGTTGACTATACAAAGAAATCACGGAGTGATTTTTAGCAAGCTCTGATTTCATCTAACCAAAATTCTATGCTTGATTTCATCTAACCAAAATTTTCAGGTAACCCTATGTCATATGCACCGTGTCATTTGCTTAACTGGATTGGAAAATAATACATCACATATGTTTGCAAAATTTTCTAAGCCCACACAAATTGAAATTTGAACTTTTTGTTGAGCTATCTAAAACACATGAGACCTTAAACTTTACAGTTAGCATATACAAACCAGTCAAGGACACATCAACTAGGAAGGATGCGTCATAGATAGAGACGACATCCTCATCTAATCACTGGCTGATTGCACCGCCACTAGAACCACCTGATATTGTTGTCACAATACCGTCACTCAATTTGTCTATGTTAGTAGGTGCACTTATAATAGGTCTGAAGAGAAGCAATAGGATAGGATATTGATTGTTCCTGGCACAATGGCATTGGCAACAAGAGAAGCAATAGTCCTACAAAGCTCCAATAAGGTGGAGAAATGTATTGCTTTTCAATGTTCCTCACCATCGCCTCTCAAATGTTAAGCACGTGATAGAGTTCAATTGAGTGGCACTAGTTCAAACTCTCAAAACCAAGTACCTCAATTTGAATTTGATAAAATTCATAGAATATTCATGAACCACTTATTCTGGTATTCGGTGCACTAACTTTGAGTGTTACTATTCTTTGTCATGAAAAAGAAGCCTATCATTACAAACCTTTGTTTTTATGGAAGATGGACAAGTTTATTTACTATATCAATCAGGATGTGTGTATCAAGGAAATTCTTCTCAATGATCAACCCCTCCTTGATAGTGATGAAGGAAATTCCACATCTTCTGCTACTCCAAGATTTGAACTAGGCCATAAAAGAAAAAAAAAATGTGGCTGTTTTGCATAGGAAGATGGTTAATAGGGGCAGCGTTGTTATCTGCTAATACTAATGTGTTTGTGGTCGTTCATGTCACAGTTCTTGCATGGGAGTTTACTAAGGTCTACTCAAGAGAAATTCTTCTTATCTTTAGGGAGGGAATTGTAATAGGAATTAAGTAATAAAGTATTAGATTATTTTCTTATTTTAAATATTAAAATTTAGGCTTAATTAATGATTTGGTCCCTTAAGTTATTTGTTGATTACATTTTGGTCCCATAAGTTATTAACGTTACAATTTGGTTCATTAAGTTAGTATCTGTTAGCCAAATAAATCTTCACCGTCAGTCTTTTGCTAAAATGTTAAATAGGCACATGTGAACGGTGACGTGACAACATGCAATGTGTATCCACCTTAGACATTGGCTTAACGGTTTTGACGGTGGGAATTTATTTGGTTGACGGAAGATGACTTAAAGGGACCAAATTGTAACGTTAATAACTTATGAGACTAAAATGTAACCAACAAATAACTTAACTTAAGGGACCACATCATTAATTAAGCCTAAAATTTATTTTATTTTATTTTACCTTTTTAGCGTTGAGGATTGTATTTAAATTTGATCGAGTGCCTCATTTGCAATCTGTCTAACATTTCAACAATTATCTCATATTCTCTAAAACTCTCACTTTCTACAATTATTTGTATTGGATTCTATTTCAAATCATTAGATGCATACTCTTAAGATTTGGATTTTATCGGTTTGTTCATACAATTTATTTTTCTGTCTCATACTATCCCATGCCATCGGAGTATCATGTGTTAGTAATAAGAAATCCAAAAAATAAAAGAAGGTTGGAGTGATTAGGAACCAAGGATACAACTTTTCCTTACTGGCAGTTGTTATTTAAAAAATAAAAACAAGCAATAAAAAAAGGAAGCACGTGCCTGAGTGAAACAAGGTTAGGGCAAGTGAAGAGGCTTAGAGGAAGCTTGAAGTCAGGTGCATTTTCGTCGTCGATATAGAGGTCGAGGTCGAGTTCCTCGAGGTAAGGCCCAATGACAGGACGGACCCAAGTGTCAAGTGAATGAGCATGGAAATTGTCGTCGTTGATAACAGAATGAGCACAATGGAGACGCATCTTCTGAGTACCGCGAGGATTATGGAGGAGGGCAAGCACCCCGTTCACCAGAAAAACAAACTTTTTGAGTTCGATGGGGTTATCAGAGTAGAGGGAGTCATCATAGAAATCTAGCACATGGAGATGCTGCCAAAGGTGTCGCCATCGGCGAGATAGACAGCCAGTGGCAACAGCGGTTTTGGTAGGGAGGCATGACAGGATGTGGTTGAGCACATCGTCTGGTAAACTACTGATCCTGTCTTCTTCTTGTAATGCTTTTCGTCGTTTGGAGTTCAACTCTGTCATTGTCGTTTGAACACTTGCCTTACTAGTGATTACTTTTTTCTTTGATGCAACAATGTATTCAGATGATGGCAGAAAGGTGAAGAAATTTGGATACTATACTCCTCCTTTGTTTTGAGTAGGAGAGAAACGCTTTCCTTGTTTTGGTAGGAGAGAAACGCTTTCTGTGTTGATACTATACTCCTCTATCAATATATACACACCACTATAAGATAATAATAATTCTTTCAAATCTTTCTCACAATTTTTTTCAAATCTATTTCCTCAATAGAACCTTTCTTCAATAAAATTGTTCTATAATATATATTTTTTAAAAACTATTTATCATTAAATTACTTGGATCATCCGTTGACTTATAAAACTGTTTTTTTTCAACAAATTTTTTGATATAGATAAAAAAAAATAAGTATAGATATTTGTGACTTTCAAAAGTAACAAACTCAACAAACCATATTTATATTTTTCAATGACAACAATTATATAACAAATTTTTTTGTCTTTTTTAATAACAGCTATATTATTATATGAAAATTTCTCTAGGGATATATTGGAATAACAAAAAAGTGAATCCAAAATTTCCTAGAAACCTCCTATTTTTTTATATATATATAGTATAGAAGATATATATTTAACTTTCATGTTGTAACAAACTATAATATATTTTGTCTTCGTAAGCTTAGCTCAGTTGGTATGAACAATGCATAAAATATGCAAGGTCCGGGGTTCAAAGTCTAGAGCTGTCAAAATGGGCTGCAAAAGCCCGAAAAAATGTAGGGCTTGGACACAAAAATTTGGGCCCGTTTAAAACCGGGCCTTTTTAGCCCAAGCCCGTCACGGGCTAGCCCGTTTAATTTATAATTATTTTTTGACATTATAATTTTCTATAGTCCACCATGAAGATGTAGTCAAGATTCAATTGAGTACATTTAAAGTATAATGACATTAACTAAAGAATGTTTTGTAGGAATAAAAATAGTTACCACGAGATACATTTATCTAACAATTAACATGATTATAGTCTTGTTATGCAGTCTGCAACCATGCTAATATCATTTTATTAACTATTACATATATTTGAACGTACATGTGTCCTACTTAGATTCATTTTGCATTGATAAACACAAGTAGCTAGTAAACATATACTTTAGCTTCAAATGTTATGAATACAAATTTGGGCGACTATTCTAAGAAGTGAGATACTTTATTAAAAAAAATAGTGGTAAATTGCTTACTGTGTTGTAGGTAGGCCTTTTTTTAGTGTAATATTTTATTTTTAAATTAAAAGCGTTAAGTAAACGGGCCAGGTTTGGACAAATACTTTTAAGCCCGTTTATCTTCCAGGCCTTTTTGGTCCGGCCCGCAAAAGCTCGAGCCCGTCATGGACCGGCCCGTCGCGGGCCGAGTAGCCCGTTTTGACAACTCTTCAAACTGCGGCCACCACAAAAAAAAAAAACTATAGTATATTTTTCAATGACACCAACAATATAGCAAATATATTTTATTTTTTTGAGGGAGCAAATATTATTATTTCAAAAAAGAATATAACAAATATAATATAAATTCTTATCTTTTTTAATTTTATTTTTTTTGAATAGGCAAATTTTATTCACGTCGGAAAATGCAAGAAGCAATAACCGCGGAAAAGGGAAAGGAATACAAAAATGGTACCGCATATATACGGAATACCGGACAACCAAACACCCCTAACAGGCCTCTAAATAATGAGGCAAACCTATACAAACTGAGCCACCACATGCATAAACCAGCCTCACCACCAAAATTAGAAACTAAAGGAGCTGCTGGATTAACAAAAACTAGAAAAAACAAAGCTACACCAATTCCCAGCCTAGACAACAACAGATCAGCACTACAAGGGACTGCTGCCAAACCGAACTGCACCCCAAAACAGACAGCAGAAGCACGCCACCACACCTGCTAAAACCTGCCAAAAAAACATCCAGCAAAACCGAGCAGCTCTGGAAGCTAAAACTACACACGCACCATAACCCTGTCAAGGCAAACAATGGGATTCCAGCCCCACTCATAATAGAGACACACCGGAATGTTCATTCTATCCAACACCCACCGTCAAATCTTTTTTAATGATACCAACAATATAACATAACATTCTTATAGATAAATTTATAAAGAGTATAATTGGAAGTAAAAAGGCAATCCAAAATCATGTATTCCCTTTATATATAACTTTGTGTCGGTTTGTCTGATGTTTTTATTACGCTAATGAGTGTAAATTATTATAAATATTATTTTTATAAAATTAGTTAGATTTTGATTAAAATCACACATGCTTATCTTTTGAAATTACACCAACAATATAACATATAATAATAATATAAAATATTATGACGTCAACAATATAACATTATTATAGAAAAATTTGTTTTAGGGTATAATTGGAATAATAAATAATCTAACCCAAAACCTCCTATTTTATTTATACATCTATACTATATATAAAGAAAACAATATATTTCACCTCTTTGGACTGACTTTTTCTCTTTCCAAATATATTCTCAATTTTAAATACAAATGACACACACGATATGAATATATATGTCTGATTTTTTTTCTTTCTTTCTTTTATCATTTAAAAAGTGTAACAAACTATGAGTATATTTATACTTACTTTTCAATTATCCCAATTATACCATTAAACAATTTTTTCTATGATAAAGATCGTTGTTATAATAATATTGTTCCTATTATAGTGAGATTGTTATAATAAACATTGTTCCTATTATAGTGAGATTGTTCATATTTTAATGAGATTTAACTATTTTTTAATTAATAATTTAAGTATTTTTTTTGGAGTTATGATTTATGTAATTTTTTTTTTGAGGGAATTTAAGCAATTATATAAAAAGGATAAAATTGCATATAAAATATTTAAGTGAAGGGTAAAGTTGGAAAGGAAAAAGACAGCTCAAATCCCTGTACTTTCTTTACATATACTAAAGTATAGATATAGATAAAGGGATATTTGGGTTGGCATTTTCATTATTTCAATTATACCCTTAAACAATTTTTTTTATGATTAATTTATTGTTGGTATCATTAAAAAATATAAGAATTTATATTATATTTGCTATATTTATTGGCGTAAATAAAATAGATGGTTTATTTTATTATAAAAAAAAAATGGTTTATTTAGTTTGTTACAATTTAAAAATCACAAACATCTATATTTATACTTTAATTAAAATCATAATTTCATAAAAAAGATAAGAACTTAGCTTTGCGTCAAATTATTCATCTTTAAGATTTAGCTTCACTTTGAATAGCTATTTCACTTCAATTTAAATCTTGAAGGTCCAATTCTTTGACATATGAGCATTTAAGATCAACATTCCTTTTGTATATCATGCACTATATCATCATCATCATCATCTTATCTTGCTAATTTTACAACATCTTCACTTGTATCCTTCTTGTTTATTTGCATAGCACTCATATGGAAAGTTGCTATACTTTTAACAATTGTAACATTGGTCACTGTTTCTGTCAAATTTCTTCTTTCCTCCTCTACCTATATGTTTCCTCCACCTCTATAGTTTCCACTTAAGTTTGTTTGGTAACCACCATGTTTCTGATTTGAGGAATTGCTTTCTTGATAGTTTCTTTCATGAGAGTTTCTATGGACACCTCTTCCTCTATTCCCTGTCCACTTGACTTTTCCTTTCTAATCTTTATTTGATTGTGCGTGTAATTTCCACTTTGACTTTGTCTGCACCTCTTTCATTCTCTGTTCATGTGCATCCAATGATGCTTGCATTTCTTCTTTTCTCATTGATGCAAGATCCTTGGATTCTTAATTGTCGATTCTTGGTGATAAAGATCTCAAGATCTTAAAAAAAAAAAAAAATTCTCTCAAGATCTTTTCAACCAAAGATCCAGTTGACACAGCCGTTCCACAGTTGATGATACATACTTTTACTGTCACTATAATTCAATTTTCTTGTAGTGCAAGTTTTCATTCGATTAACCAATTTACTAATTTTTGAAAAGAATTCATTGTTACTCATCTTCTCTTCCATTTGCAGTAATTCATACTATTTTTTGTAAGTTTGCGCTCTCACCTTCTTGATTTTTTCTGCATCACCACATGTTTTCTGCAAAGCATCACATGCTTCCTTTGCTGGTTCAGTAAATGGATAGTTTTTTTTTCCCGCTTATTTTATATTATTCTTTTACCTTATTTTATTTGTGGGATATATGAAGCTAGAATGTTGATATATTAAGAAGTGTCATTTTTTATATGCTGTTTTTTATGAAAGGAAATGGATCTGTGAGTACTCTCACCAGATTGGAAGTAGCTAGCAAGCAATTTGTTGCCCGTGTTGGGCTTTTGGCTTGATGCATGTACTTTATTAAGCCTCAGTGGTTAGTGTGGTTGCGTACTTTTAATTAAGCATCATGTTAGAGGAGTGTAAAGAGAATTAACCATAATGGGTGATAATCTTGATGTGCTATGCCTATATATAATTGGATGGTAATGTTGCTATAATATGTGGTATTAAATTGTTGGAAATGAATGTGTATTTAATTATTTATCTTGTTTGAAGTGTTATACAATTAGAGAATTCAGGTGAATTGTACAAATACTAACTCCTTGTGCCGCACTCTCCCATGTCTCAAGCCAATACCATCAGGCCAACCGAAGTGATCAATTATGAATTTTTCTTCACAGAAACTTAATTTGGTAGTGTTTGCCAAGTCTAAATTTGACTTGTCTTCTTGTTTTATTTTCTGTTTTTAAAGTATGCGCGTTTTTAGGTTACCATGAACTGGAAGTGCTCTAGCGAATTGCTAAGCGTTTAGTCTTGTTTTCTGTTTTTGATTAAAATATATTAGTTTTTTTTATGTGTTTTCCTCTTATGGAGCCAGGCACAACTAATCTGGTAAAATTTTCCATTGCTTTTTAAACATTAATTATTATTGTTATTACAATTATAATTAAGGTTATTGTACACTCTCCTTCTTGTAATCATCATGTTGCTGATTTCTACATGTTATTTTGCATTTTGATTACTCTTTTAAATTATTTTTGTTTGTTGGAAATTGGAATTGATGAGAACTAAACACTTCAATTCAGTTTGGATAAGAATTTTAATTTGTTTTTTGGTACAAATATTAGGAGGCCTTATATGCTACAAAACAATATACTTTATCAAAACAGAGAGAAAGTCGAAATGTTGAAGAACATAAGAAGTTCCTTGAAGCCCTAAAGCTATGCAGCCAGCCTAGCAAACAAATTAAATTTATGGTTGGTTTAAAATTTCCATATATTAGGAGAGTATGTTGTTAGGATTGATTGCTGAAGGAAACTAAGTAACGAAGGAGTATGATTGTGCTTGGTCTAAGTTTTGAGATTGTTTATTTTCACCAGAAAACATGTTGGCACAAAGACTGTTTGGTCTCAGATACATCTTTTGAACCAAACTATGTTAAGATTTTTATGCTTCACTCCAAGGAATGTTAGAAATACTATTAATTGAAGTTTCTGATATAATTTTTCCTTTTGTTACTGTTGTACAAAAGCACACAGAGGGATTGAGGAGTAATGATATTTTGCTCTACTGTAGTAGTTTAACACTCACCAGAATGCATGAGCTATGACCTTGGCAGTAACATTTTATAGACTACTGAGCTTAACGAACACGATGTAACAATAAAACTAATATATCCAGGTAAAATGGAACAATTTTTTTACCAATTATCAGGAACAATCTGACATATTATGAGCAAGGACTTTGTTTTTAATTGAGTTCTAATGTTTTTTAATTGTCATACATTCTTCAGTTGAGTTTTCATTACAACAAGTTATTGAAGGACTTAGACCTAAACCCTAAATATGAAACGACCAATACACAGCTATGGAGCTCGAAAACTGAATTAGAAACAAAAATTTGAAAAATAGGGTTGAGAAAGAAAAACCAAACAAAGGAAGGAAATGTGTAATCCTTCTTTCTTTCGTTTCAACATTACTGATTTAAAAATGATTGCAGTGCGTATAATGTCATCAAATGTAAGATTCATATTGCAGTGAATATAATGTCATCAAATGGAAGTAATTGTAATAGAGCATGACTAATTCAAAATTAGCAACTTCCAAATAGAAAATAAGTCTCTCCATTGAGAGGAAATTAAAAAGTATAGTCAAATAAAGAATCCTTCAATAATAGAAAAAATCAAAAAGAGGTGTGTATCGTAAGAGAACTCTTCCATCACTGAGTCAGTTGAAAAAATATCACTCAGAAAATAGAAACACACAGAGGACAGAAAAACAATTCAATTTCAGAGAAGATGCACAATGCTTTCGAACATATAATTTACAATATAATTTCAGAGAAGAAATAGTAAAACATTGTCCCCTTTATGGTGAAGCGCTAAGCACACGATCAAATATCACTCTATCAACTTCATAAATCACAGCATTCCAAATGTGAACTGCCAAACATACGACAAAAAAGTTAATCAAGTCTCATTATATTTAGTACCGAGAATGGAGACTGAATAACCAGAATTTGCATGTTCAATCTACGTTGCTACCGTTGTGATACATAACTTTACTGTCACTAATTCAGGCAAATTCAATACGTAGACAAAATTAGGCTTTTCAAATCATCTTATTTAGCATTATTTAACACTTGAAATATGGAAATTTATCTAATAATCAAAACTAAAGAAAGTTAAGAATGGCAGTAGCATATGATTGGTTATTGGTTAAAAAAACACAACAGCTAATGTAATTTTTGGAATTCTTTTAAAGCATGCAATGCATTGAAAAATGACGGAGGGGGAAGAAATGCCAAATATATTGCTTCTATCAGCTTGTTACACGAGATTTTAACAAAAGCTTATGCACATTCTAAGCATTAATTTGGCATTTCGACAGGGGGAACACTAATGCCCCCAAATAATTTTCGACAGATGTGAACACTAATGCCCCCAAATAAACAGATTTAGTAGCAATGATAACAAGATCACCAAGCAGAACTCTTTATTCCTTCAATTTCAATAAGCATTCAAATGATCATTTTCATCCATCTTACAGTTATAAATCTAGAAAATCTCTTAACTCCTATTGCTAAGCCTGAAATCCTAAAACAAACACGGTTACAAAGGCAAAAAATGAATAATTTAGTTTAGTGGAGAGGACCGATACAGTATTTATTATGACTTATGAGAAATAACGTGATTAAAGAAAATTAAGGAATTTAGACTTGTAATTATGTCATTCCACCAAAAAGGGTTGAAAATGAAGTGACGTGCATGTAAATACAAGGGATGGCAAAATAAGGAACATTTATTTATCAAGACTAAACCCAATCTTTGAAATGATTATTAGGGAGAGATCACACCTTAGAGAGATACAAATCAGTCAAATATAAGTTGGCAAATTCCATCCCTTCTCAGTTTAGATAACTTAATGAGAATGTTGTACTTGTTGCTTAGGTCCACTGAAATATCATCAATAACCATTGTCTTCAAAACAAGTCCTTTTTGCAGAATATATTCAGCAAATAATAGCTCATCTGGAAGTCCTTGATATCCTTTAAACTTAATAAAAGTTAGGTGTGATACGATACAATTAGGAACACTTGGTTGTGTAGCCCATCCTGCTAAAGGCGATTTTTCCTGCCGACAACAAAAGACACCACAATATACATAAGATCTAATGTTGCATATATGGCAATAAGTCATGTTATATGTCATAGTGATCGTTTTGAGTATGCATAAAACGAGGGCTTGTGTAATCTATTTCATAAGAACATTGAATTGATCAATTTCACATCATTAAGTGATGTACATGAAGCAAAGTAAACCATTAAACAAACATTAAAACTCATCAAACCTTGTCATTTTGAATTATGAGAACTTGAAGATGATGACATGTCTGAAGCAAACTCAGCAGAAAATTCGAGTTGAACCACGGAAGAATGAGTTCCAAACGAAGTAAATGGTAGAATTCTGGAAAAGGTAGATCAGCAGGGCCACGAAGAAGCCACTGGTTTTTTCAAAACAACAAGTAGTAAGACGTATTATTAGCAAGTAAGACACTATACCATAATTTCGAATATTCTGTATGATATCCAATAATATCACTAAAGATTAGGTTGGGATTAGAAAGTTAATACGTGTGTGGTATGTACATATCTTTCACTCTACTATCCCAGGATTATTGTTAGTGATATTAGGTATTGCGTGGATTGATTGTATTCCAAGAATTGTATATATGTGTACGCATTTTATCAGTGAAAAACATCAGTAATTTACAATTTGGTATTATATCTATATCCAACCATGATAATAAACTGTACCTTTGTTGTTGAACAACCCAACACTAGATGTTTTATCCCAGAGAGAGCATTGAGGAGCTTGAGCAAACAAGTGAAGAGAAAAGAATGATATCCTGAGGAAGGAAAAACATCAAGAGACGCTCTCACCACATTTTGTAAGTTGCCAACGTCACCGAATCTGATGTGGGTCAGGTTAAGATAGTATATACAAGGTGCAACATTGCCAGTATCAAAATTGATTTTCAACCTCTTCAACATAGGTGGCACACGAAGATCGCCAACAAGAAAATCGGTGTAATTCCCATTAAAAAAGTAAGTATCAAGAGTTTCTAGAATAGGGCAGCCATGGAGGAAGTCGTTCAACACTGTATGCTGAGCCGCATCCTGTATTTCCTTCCAACCAAAACCTTCGTTGAAACAAGCATTCTGGCTCGCCGGTGGCGCCATATTTGGAAGGATGTCTCGGTTCTTGATTTCTTTGATGACTCACTCGAATTCGATGATGATAACTTTCAAACCTTTGCGGTTTTCGTAAACCGCGTCTTTTGTCTCCGTAATCGCTATCCGATTCGAAAGATGCGTCTCTCATGTACTAAATCTCTCGTCAACGACTACTTCTGCGAAAGTTCAGTTGATACATGGGTCCGCTCTGTCATTGGGCCCGACCTCATACTCGATACTGAGGAGGACTATTTCGACTTCTGCCTGCCTATCCCCCTATCTGCTTGCACTAATCTCTTCTCTCTCAGGCAAGCACATTCTATTCATTTTTTATAATAGTATTTTGTTTTTTAATTATTATTAAAATTACGTATATTGCTACACTCCTCTTATGTGACATGGCATGATGCTAACAATTAACATGTAGCTCAGCCTCTATGGTGATGTATATATTGAATGGCGATTTGCTAAGGTGATTCATTTACCATCACTGAAGAAGTTGAAACTCGGTGCTATGAGCATGCGTAAAATCAATGCCTTCCTTGTTGGTTGCCCTATCCTAGAAACTCTGAATACTTACCTTTTATATGAGGACTACTTCAATTTCTAAAATATTTATAAAAAACATCAACTCTTTTTATAAAAAACATCAACTCTTTTCACTATATTTATTAAGAAAAATCTTTCTCACACTTTTTTCGCAATAAAATTAACTCAAAAAAAAATCTTTCTTTAAACAAATGTTTTTATTTGTTTGTGTATAATGAATGATAAAATTGTAAAAAAAAGGGTTTTGAATATAAGATAAAATTGAAATAAAAAAATATACATCAAAACTTGGTTTTTTTCTATTTTACATCGATATAGATTAAAAATTAAACTGAAAATTCCTTGAGTTTTTCTTTTTAGAAAAAAGAGTGTGTGAATATTTTTCTTTAATGCCAAATTTTATCGAATAGTGATAATGGATAAGAGTACAAGTGACAATACATCCACATTTGACAAAAAAAAATAGAAACTCCTACTAATCGTCTATCAAGTCATACAATTCACTGGGTTGATGAACCCAGAGGCGGATCCTCCATAAGGCATAATGTGGATATAGCCACACCTAATTTTTTTTTTCTAGCTCCGCCACTGATCAGAGTAGTAGAGGAAGAAGAAGGGAGGACAAAGCATGTAGTAGTAGAAGATGAAGTTCAAAAAACCTTTCTCATAGTTTTAGAAGGAGTGAAGAAACAGATATAAGAGCCAGAAACAAAGTAGCAAATTTAAAAGACTAAGTTGACCACTGTTACAATTTCAAAGACTAAATATTAATTTATCAGAAGAAAAAAAATTGGGATACTTTCTTTCACAGCTTTTCTCCGCCCACAAAAACCTTCCAGACGGTTATGCATCACTTTAAAGTAATAGATCAATCAATTTTAAGCAAAATAGGCTAGAACTCTAGGGTATCTGGATCATAAGTGTTTCAATTATATATAACACATGGTTATGCATCACTTTTTTGGAAGAACATTCCACACGTTAATGAGTTTAAAATTGTAATCCCGCGAAATGGTATCTAAAATTGTAGTGTCTTGTCAAATTAGTCTTTGGAATACCAGAAAATCCAAGTAAGAGTCCTTGAAAGTGGAAATTGTAGGTCATATAGTTAATTTGGATGATACTCTTCATTAGCAAACATTTAAAAATAGTCGTGAATACTTGCAATCAAATTGGTTCCAAAGAAAATGGTCGGCAATTTTCAGTTTTGGAAACTATTTTGAATTTCTCTAGTTTGAGGACTAACCAACTAAACAGCACCTATTATTTTGGGGACCAGTTTGGATATTCAAGGTACATGGTGTGAAACAAACAAAACAGACAATTGTGATTTTTATAGGAATAATACCTAATTAAATAAGACTTGTTGTAGGTATCAATGGACTTTAAGTAATAGTAAACAATAGAGATCATTGTTTTGTTGCAATTTAAACTGATGAAGTTTACAAAATTATAAAATTACAAATTTTGATAACTTTGATCTTCAAATCCTTGGTAAGCATTTGTCTCTTAAACAATGTCCTTGCATTGAATACAAAGTTCATATACCAAGCATAGCTATGTCCCCCAACATTTTTCATAGATAGAGAGATTTCCTGCATAAGATGATAGCATAACATGTTTTTGTCAATATATAACCAAAACCTATCTAACTCTGAAATCATATCGTACAATATACACATGATATCTAAATATGAGTCAGCTTAATTAAATTTTCTATGCATACTAATATCTGAATCACGCCACATACCTATAGAAATTAAATCTCCACATTTTCTGATTCAACATTCATAGTTAGCGGCATTGGCTATACATAACAAGACCTATAGAAATGATTCTATGAATGCAATTGGGAACCGACAAACATAATTAAGGAAAAGGTTATTCAAATCCTTTTTAGTACAAACAATAAAGACCGAATAACCAGAATTTTTTGTGCTAAAAAATTCAATGTCAGTAACTCATGCAAGACTATTTTCTTCTCATTTTAGATTGTCCAGAAGATCAAACTCATGATTCATGAATACAAGGTTTGAAACTAGGTTATAACAGAAAGACAGGGCATCATGGACAAAGTTGAGTTTTTATCCATCAACTTCAACACTAATGTCCCCAAATAAACAAAGCTTTAGTTCCAATGATTATAATTTCACACAGTAATAAATCACCAAGTTCAGAAATATGGATTAAGGATGAGAGTTCACACCTTATGCATATATAGTAAGGAGATACAGTTCAGTCAAATTTAAGTTGACACATTCCAAAGGCCCTTGGCACATCAGATAATGTTTTGAGAATGTCATCCTTCTTGTTTAGGTCCATGGAAATATCAGCAATAATCACTGTCTTTAAAGCAAGTCCTTTTTGTAAAACATACTCAACAAATGACACCTCATCTGAAAATCCTCGAAATCCTTTAAATTGAATAAAAGTTAGGTGTGATACGAGACAATTAGGAACACATGGTGTTGGAGTCCATCCTAGTAAAGACGACTGTTCCTGTAGGCAACAAAACATGTTTAATGTTAAGTTGTGTACCAGGCTATAAGATGCAATTTATAATTTTTGCAATTTATTTCATAAAAAATGGTAATTTTCACATAGAAGTTATATAGACCAAATTAAGCTTCGACAAAACAAACCTTGTCGTTATGAATTATGAGAACTTGAAGCATAGGACACTTTTGAAGCAAGTTCAGTAGAGAATTGAAGTTGAACCAACCAAGAGTAAGCTCTAGGCGAAGCAAATAGCGAAGTTCTTGAAAATTTAGATCATGGGGTTCACCAAGCAGCCACTATTTGTACACGGCATCAAACAGTAATTAGTACAAAACTATACATATGACATCAGAGATAGTAGTTAATCAATAGTTTGTAACTAGTTTGAACATAATCTCTATATAAGTCAGATAACATTTGATGCAAATATAAAATAAAACTTAAACCTTGGTTGTTGAACGACCCAACACTAGATGTTTAGTCCCAGAGAGATTGCCAAGGAGGTTGTTTAAAGAGATGACAGAAGAAAACGGTTGGGGAAATACATTAAGATGTGCTTCCACCACATTGTGCAAGTTGTACATGCTAAAAACATCGCCAAATGTGATTCTGGTAATGTTAAGGTACTCAAGATCCGGCGCGTTTATTTCAAGGTAAGCCCCAACATCATTCTCATTGGTGATTTTCAACCTTTTCAAAGAAGGTGGGACACAAACATTATCCATGGTATGAAAGGAAGTGCAAAGATAAAGAAATTTAATGTTTGGGCAGCCACATAGAAGTAAATTCAAGGAAGGCACTTCCACATAATCAATGTTGATTACCAGCTTCTTCAGTGATGGTAAAGTAACCGGCGTAGAGCTTTGCACATGTAAATCAATTGTACTATTGAGACTGAGGAACAAACAAGTAATGTTATATCATAATTCAAGAAACAAAAAAAAATCAGTTATACTAGTTTCTACTTGGAAAAAATTTAGTTGCATTTAGTGTTTTATATAAGATTCTTAACTTCTAATACAATTTATTGTGGTTATAACAAACTTTGAAAAAAATTTGAATTTAAAAAATCAAAGGTAATTAGTTAACTTAAGAACCCTAAGAAAAGCACTTAAGGAAATACACCTATGTTTTGTTCTTTCTGCTTTTGTACTTTACTTTTACTTTAGTCCCCAAAAATTTGCTCACTTCAATCTATTTTCGACATGGATGTAGAGAGGGAGATAGCACTACCACCACAACTTTCTGAAGAATACTTTTATTTTAACATTGGCATTATTATGCTAATGAATCTAATGCCATTATGAATGGAAATCAAGTACTGTTATTTTAAATTGTTGTCTAATATTTATCTATTGAATATAGTTTTTTTTTTAATTTTCTCTTACAAAATAAAGATCCAACCTTTTGATGATTTGATTCATTTGTTTTAGTTACGTATTAGATTTTCAAGCTATTAGTGAAGATGATATTTTGCTAAGTTTTTTGTAAGCACGATGTGTAATACAGTCACTTACTTTCTTATTTACATACAAGTTTGAGGGATATGTAATCTTTATCTTTATCATTTGAAACTCTTTGAAGATAATCATATTTTCAAATTTGAGAATCTTATAACTAATATTGATTAAACTTTTTTACTGTGTTAAATTATAACAATATATTTTAGGGGATTGTTGACGCGGCTCCCACTGGTTTATCTACAAACCCAAAACCAAAATGTAGTATATTTGCGGTAAATTAAAATGATATATAAAGCAATAAATAAATACACACTATAGAAGTGATTTATTTACCTGAGTGAAACGAGGTTAGTGGAAATGAAGAGCGATAGAGGGAGCTTAAATGAGAGATCATTTCCGTAGGAATAGAGATTGAGGACAAGTTCCTTGGGGTGGAGATCAATGGCGGCACGAACCCACATCTCAACTGAATAGGCACGGAACTTGTCTTCGAAACGGGAATGAGCGCACTCGAGAAGGAACTTCTCAATGGTGTGGGGAGCACCGGGAAAAGCCGCGAGCACACCGTTAACTAAGAGAGCGAAGCTTTTGAATAGTTTGGAATGTTGGTGGACATCCTCGTCAGAGATGTCAACGAAGTTAAGAACCGAAAGATGCTTCCAGAGATGGCGCCACCTGCGAGACAGACGACCCGTGGAAACAGTGGTTTTGGTAGGGAGGCATGACAGGATGTGGTTAAGCACATCGTCGGGTAAATTACTGATCCTGTCTTCTTCTTCAGATGTTTTTCCTTGTTTGGAGTTCGACTCTGCCATTCTAGAGTTTGCTCTCTCTTCGACGCATTAACCTATTAAGATTGAAAAAGTTTGGATGGAAACCACAAAACTTAATTTTTGTGGTTTATCACTTTCAATCCTATAACAAATTCCCTGAAACTACATAAAAGCGTTTGAGTTTGTTACCAATTTGTTTGCACATAGAAAAACCAATTTGATATTTACCACAAAACCAAATTGATTTAAAAAAGAAGTATGTAAAAAATAAAAAAGAACTTTTTTTAGTTTATCACTTCCAAGCCTAAAAACTAATTCCCAATATTTTTTAGCCTAAAACTAATTCCCTGTGTTTTTTAGTTTTGGTTTTTTTAGTGCTAAACACATGGCCCGTACTCTGCTCGGGTTAAGCGTCAAAGCGCAATCCATCAAAGCGCATTTAAAATTTTATTTCCATTGAAAAATAAGAAAAAAACTAATGACAGAGATGATGTTAATGATAAAAATATTGAAATGGTTGTTATTTAAATATTATAAGATGGTAGATTAAAAAAATGTCAAAGTAGTCCCCGTGAGCTTAGCTCAGTTGGTAGGGACAAATGCATATTATATGCAGGGGCCGGCGTTCGAACCCTGGATACCCCACTTCTCCACATTTAAAAAATGTGTGAGCTCCAGCCAGTAGGCTACCTGACAAAAAAAAAATAAATGTCAAAGTATTACAAATAATAATGTTCTCATTAATGTTAACAATGAGTCCCGTGTTTTTGATATATCATTGACAAATACTTGTATATTTTATAAAAATTATATTATAATACTCCAAGGTGAGAAGACCCACAAAAGCACCAAACAAGTCACGCCACAACTTCATTTGTCTAGTAGGTCAAAAACAACAATTCTTCGACCGAAAAATTAAAATATAGAAGCTTAAAATATTTTTTGAAGGAAGAAAGAAGCCTAAAATATTAACTAGTAGCTTAAACATAAACTGAAATAATGAGATCAACTAAAATAAAGAAGAATAAGAGAGGTCAAATATAAGGAGCAATGACAAAGAGCATGTGAATGGTGAAAGAAAGCATAAGGAAAAAATGCCTTTTCAGGGAATCAATCTGGGAGGATTCCCACTCTATAAAGATCCCTCGAAAGACGCCGTGAAGAGGAGCATAGCATAAACACTCTCAATGGTGGATGTGTGTTAACTATTGATTATATGTCATCTTATGTTATTCTTAATATCTTTTTTAGTTATATTTGTTTAGTTTTAATCCAAAATAGATGAGTATTAGAACAATTGTTTGTGGTTTTTGGTACAATTTGTAATGTTTTCTATTTGAGTCATGTAATTCTAGTTTTTCTCGAAACATAACAATTTTAAGGTGTTTTGATGTAATTGAAGAAGAAGTCATGCAAATCGTCAAAGCAATACATCTTGAAGATCCTGGGAAGACCATGAATGATGTTCAAGATGCCTCGGAAGACATTAGAGATGGATGCATTATGTTTCCAAGTCTCAAGACATCTTATATGGAAGGAAACACCCAAAAAGACGAAGAAACGGGCGATTATGCGCAGGAAAACACAATGATACGCCCTGGACATGCACCATGTGCCTGAGGAGCGGGTTAGAACTACTTTTTATAACTTTTTTAGTGGAAAATCCTAGTTTTTCAGCCCAAACTCAATTGAAAACTTGCCTATAAATATCAATCATCTCATTCAGAACAAAGCGGATTAAGTGGAAGGCAAGTAATATGAGATTCAAGGGAGGAGTCTTTCCTCACTCTAAGTCTCTAGGTATGTTTTATTTCTTTTGTAATTTGTTTTTAGTTACCATGAGTAACTAAACCTTTTTAGGGAAGAGTTGTAAAATGAATCGCTATTTTATTTGTTGGATTGTTTAACTTAAGTTCTTTATTCAGTTACTTTGTGAATCCTATTTAATTTTACTATGGCGTAAGATTTGTCTCCTCTGAAGTGAACCACCCTGAGATAACGGTACTTAAGAAGGTGACATACCTAATATTGGAGAAAACCTAACCGAATCAGGAAAGTAACTAAGAACACAATGACTTCAAGAATTAAATCAACACAATAACTTTATTCTTCTTTCATCCTTGGTAAGGTAGACGAGATAGGGTTTCCCATTTGTAGAACTACCGAGAGGAAGAATATGTCGATGTCCTTTAAATATTCAATTGATGAGGGAACCATTAAGACATAGTGAATTTCGGAACCTTATTGCATGTCCTTGATCCAAACACCTCTAAGAGAGTTAGAACCTACACGTACTTCTACGCGCAAAAGTGTATCTTCCTACAGGATTGACGAACCTAAACATTGAACCATGTAGAAACTCCGGTGTAAGGTTGCAACTTGGCAGTTGGAGGGGAATAAACTCAGACCTCTGAGAGAGCAAGGCCCCACAAGTACCAATGTGTGTGAGCAGTAAATGAAACTTGACAGTTGGTGAGAAATAAAACCCCACAAACTCATCACTTAGAGAGAATACGTAAAATCAATATGAATAATGTTTGGCCATTAATTAATGCAAACAAATGAATAGAGGGGATTCGAAGAATCCTAACCGCCGCTACAATTCTGCAATCAAAACATGTTAACTCTTAAACTCTTGCTCTGCTGCAAACACACTAAATTGCAAAAAAAAAAAAAAAACCCTTTATATTATATTTTATTGGTTTTAATTTATTGT
>Ga0315914_1001208_pt1 | contig 37657 bp, 17 predicted proteins | sample MpolenodulesMG_FD_203920 | JGI IMG/M metagenome (GOLD analysis project Ga0315914, IMG submission 203920) | Medicago polymorpha root nodule microbial communities from Los Angeles, California, United States - elongated nodules | ecosystem: Host-associated > Plants > Roots > Nodule | place: USA...
GAGAGACTTTAAAATTATTTTACTATTTTACCCTTAAACTTAATTAAATAAGGATAATAAAGTAACGAAACAATAACGATGTAATCTATAACAACACGATATAGACGGTGGAATAATGAATTAGTAATATGGTTTTACAATGAGTAATAAAAGTTGTTACAAGATAATATAATCTATGACCTAATAATAGTAAAAGTTGTTTCGAGGATAATATAACATAATAATAATAATAAATGTTGTTACAAGGATAATATTGAGATTTTAAATTAATATAAGGATAATTTTGACATTGCAATAAAATTTGCTCCCCTCCCCTTCTAAAAATTGAACCAAACACTTTAAATTAAAATTCTTCCTTCCCCTCCCCTTCCCTCCAAAACACTCGAACCAAACGGATCCTAGAGGAAAACACCACCTCCAATCCATATCACTTTAAACATATTCGCCGCAGTCACCTTTTATTGGTGGATATACTAAAGATTATGTCAAATCTATCCTTAAGAACTTCAACCCCCTCCCCAACGTTTCAAACCAAAACAAAATGTTTCTACCATCTTCAACCACCTTTGACAAGCCATTAGAGAACAAATTAAGAGAACTACCACCACCCCTCTCTACTCAACACAAATATTTTCCACCAAGATTAATCTAGACTACTCTGTATGCAAACTACCATTCCTTACCCCATATTTATGCGTTTTTCGGAAAATCAACCGGAACGCTTCGCATGCGTTTTTCGGGAATCAATGATTCGAAAATCAATTATGGAAACAACTCATAACACGATTCCATGAAGGATTATGGTAACCCACTACCCCGTAAAACCTTGACAAACCCACAAAACCTAAAACCTCAATCAATAATTCCATTGAAGGATCAAGAGAAAGAACAGAGAAAAAGGAAACGATTATGAGAACAATCAACAATTGATGATGATTTTGGCAAAGAAAGCTTACCGTTGTTTGCTGGGAGTGGAAGTTTTCTTTTTTCCAGCCTGTTTTTTCCAAAAAAGAAGGGGTGAACGTGAAAGGGTGAAATGTGTTTAATTTTATATAAAGGGTAAATTTGGTAGTTTATGTAAAATGTTGGGGTAAAGATACAATAGTAGGGGTGTGGGGTATAACTTCCCATACTTAATTAGAGTTTGCTTTCATAAATTGTTCAGGACTGACAAGAGCCCATGGAAAACCATTCAAAGGCCTAAGCCCAAGAACACACATGGAAGAAGACAATGAGGATGCACGCAAAGGCCTATGCGGACTACCGCAAAGGAGCAAGCCCCGAACTAATCTCCGCCATCCAACACATCTCTAACTACTCCTTTGGATTACGAGGACAATTAGAGTCATCCACGTCTATATAAAGGTAACTCAAAGTACACTTTTATTTTCACCACTTTTTACACTTAACCACCTCTCTCAAATACCGACTCGAGCGTTGGAATCTAATGTACCTACATGCACCTTTCCCCTCTGTCGCAAAAACTCAACCTCTTCCACACCTGAGGAACGTGAACCACCACTCTACATCTTCTTTCTTCACCAAGCAGATAATTAAATTATCTAAAGCTTCCACTGGTGTATGTTTTGTAAATTTAAAAGACTAAATTTATAACCATGCTTCTAAACACCGAAATGAAAATTAACTCTACTCTCGCTCTAAATTTTCTCTATAAAAATGAAAATTGACTCCAACAAGGCAACAAGACATAGAGCCCGTTTGTTAAAGTTTTTTTTAAAAAACAAATTACTTTTTAAAAAGAAAAAATCACTTTTAACCGTTTGTTATAGATTTTTTAAAAAATCAGAATCTAAAAATAATCTAAAAATAGCTTCAAATGAGAAGCTGTTAAGAGCAGCTTCCCAAAAAATAGATTTTTTTTAGAGGAGAGAGAAAATATGATTTAAAAGATTGAACTAATTTTGTAACAAAAAAAATCCCTTTTATATAGTTGTATCCAAACAAACTAGATTATTTGTTTACAAAAAATGATTTTTATTACGGTAAACAAATGCAAAATAGATTATGATTTTTCACAAAATCTCTAAAACATAATCTCTAAGTTATTCTATGTCAAAATCACTTTTATTTATTATTATTTTTTGGTCAAATGGCCTAGCGGCTAAAGAAATTCACTTTAAAGGTGAATGAGTGGGGTGTCTGGGTTCGAACCCCAACTCATGTATATAATATGCATTATCTATTACCAAGTGAGCTAAGCTCACGTGGACAAATCACCAAATGGGGTCCATATTTTCCAATTTTTTTGTAAATACATATATTATATATATTTTTTTGATATTTTTGCTATTCTCTATTTGTTGCTTTATTTTTTGGTAAAATTTTTTTGACCATCTTTTATAAATTCCTTTAAAAATTTACTATATGTTTCACACTTTTACTCAATGAGTTTTACGTAGATTTAGCGACAAATAGCTAAGAAAGTTGAGAGAGAAAACAGAAGAAAATCAAAAATTGAGTCCGAACCAAGTCGCATACCTGAACAACAACAATTCACGATCCAAAATTTCTTCATCATTCTCTTTCAGCTACAAATCCTTATCCACGTACGCTACCAATCCCTTATTCTCTTCAATTTTCCATCTTAATTCATTTTTTTATTTATTAAAAAAAATTATTTTTTTTTGTCTCAATTTTCGTCGTTTTCGTTGTAAAGATGCTTAACTTTTTCCATCATCGTTGGTTTATACGCCTTCAGTATAAATTCTATTTTGGGTCTCTCAAAAGATTCCGTTTTTGGGTTTTCTTCATCTTTCAATTTTCATCCATAGTTTCGTGATGTTTATTTGTTATCTTTGAAGCTCTTATGAAATTTCAACATGTTTGATGATGTAATTGATTCTGTGCATCGATTTTGTGTTTGTATAATGTGTTTTTTTGTTTTTGTTTTGTTTAAGATAGTTATGTATATTTGTAATAATTGATTAATGATTGTTATTCATTGTTAAGATTACAAGTTTTTATGTTCATGATGTCAAAAAAGTTTCGATTTTTTGAACTTCTATAGCTTCCCCAATTTTATTGTTTATTCAAAAAGCCAAATTTAATGAATTGGATCGAAATATGGTTTATGATTGATTATGGTGTAATTTAATCACATAATAAGAGATTATGCTTCTGTTTAGTGGCATATATAGGATGCCAAAGGGGCTGGCAAAAGTCAACCTACATGATTAAATTGTAGCATTTTTAGGGAGCAACTTTACGCGCCCCATATTTCTTAAAAATCAGACATGATTCTGGAAGTACAAATCCAGATGGCACGAAAACTGTGTTTTTTCAGGATGTGTACATTTGAAGTGTGAGGGCTTGAACTTGACTTGGGCTTAGGGGATTTTGCTGGGAAGGGATTATCATCAAGTTGGACTTCAAGTCAAAGGGGAGATGTCTCGTTTGGATCCGTTTTTCATCAATGCAGATTATGATGGGATTTTAGGGTAGCTGAATAATATGTTAGCCTAGCTTAAGAAAAGTTTCTTGTCTGTTGTTTTTAGATGTTATGACACTATTGGATTGTCGATGAATAATAATCAGTGTATATCTTTGGATGTTCATTTCATCATTCACCTCTTTACTTGCAGATATTGGCACAAACTTGGTTCGCTTCTATGAGCCAAATCCTATGTTTTATGTGGCTTCATAATGGTATTGAAGGATTTATGTGATAGGATTGTTGCTGCAAAGTGTTCTTCTAAAAGCTCAACCGAGATTGTTGATACTACTCAGGTGCCCGCCTCTTCAAAGGCAGGGTCTAGTGATAGTAAGTTTCCCAAGGCTTCCTTATGGTCAACCTTCTTTACATCTGGTTTTTCAGTCGATGAAACATATAGTGAATCATCGTCTTCTGAAAAGAAAACAGTTCATTCTCGAAATAGTGGGTGGGCAGCTGCTGTGAGGAAAGTCGTTAGTAGCGGTTCAATGAGGAGATTTCAGGAGCGTGTACTGGGGTCATGCAGGACTGACGTTTCGAGCTCTGATGGCGATATATGGCTTCTAGGTGTCTGCCATAAAATTTCACAGCATGAATCAACTGGAGATGTAGATACTCGTAACGTGTTTGCAGCATTTGAGCAAGATTTTTTCTCTAAAATATTAATAACTTACCGGAAAGGTCTGTAAAATGTATATTACCTTTTTATGCGATGTTTAGATGGTAGATAGTAAACTAACAAGTTTTAATATACATACCTTATAGGCTTTGATGCAATTGAAGATTCGAAGTATACTAGTGATGTTAATTGGGGTTGTATGCTTCGAAGCAGTCAGATGCTTGTTGCTCAGGTATTATGCTTTCTATTTAATGTTTGTTTATCAGCAATTTTTCTGTCGCATTGTACCTTAAATTTCTGATTTTTTTTTTCCCTTTCGAACTAACACTACTAATACTGCTTTGTCATATTCAGGCATTACTTTTTCACAAATTAGGTAGATCGTGGAGAAAAACTGTTGACAAGGTCAGGTGATTGATATGCAACGTGTCAGCAATTAGATTGTTCTTTTTATACCTTTGTTTTTGTTATTTTTGTGTTTGCGCCTTTGTGTTGAGTATAACGTCATTATTAGGTTCACTCATTATTGTATATTTATAATTTACAGCCAGTGGATAAAGAATATATTGACATCTTGCAACTATTTGGTGATTCCGAGGCGGCTGCTTTTTCTATCCACAACCTTCTTCAAGCTGGTAAAGGTTATGGTCTAGCTGTTGGGTCATGGGTGGGGCCATATGCTATGTGTCGCACATGGGAAGTTCTAGCTCGAAACCAGAGGGAGAAGAATGAGCAAGGAGAACAGCCACTTCCAATGGCTATTTACGTTGTTTCTGGAGATGAAGACGGGGAACGAGGTGGAGCACCGGTTGTCTGCATTGAAGATGCCTCAAAACGCTGTTCAGAGTTTTCAAGGGGCCTACTTCCTTGGACTCCTCTACTTTTATTGGTTCCTTTGGTTCTAGGACTTGATAAAGTCAATCTAAGGTGTGTGACATTTTCAAGGTTCTATGATACAAAATAATTGATTCACATTTGAACCTTTTTATATGATTATGCTTGGTTTAACGTGTTGCCTGTCTATTTGGATTCTTTTACACAATAGAAGTGGTAATCCATAAGAGAAGTTCCTTTATCGTAATTCTTAAATCAAATAAGCCAACATAAACATGGAAATTCGCATTACATTTTACCATGGAGTGACTAAATATGTTCAAAGCTACAATATTTCCTTCCACCCTTTTCTTATACTATCAATTACACCTTTTATGGAAGTTGAATCACAGATAGAAACTTCCCTGTTGGTAAAACTTCTATGTTGTAATTATGCATCATCTGCCTTACAGATACACATCTATTAATAGGTTCAAACTATAAGTATATCTCCCTCGTGATGTAAAATGATTGGTTTCTCTATCTTTGTCTAATGAGTTAATACATAACAGAGATAATAATTAGGTGTATGATGGATACACATAATATTTCAGTCTTGTAGCTGTCTATTTTGATTGAATATTGGCTTGTGTAGTTTTTAAAATATAATTTGAAAGTTGTTCAGTTTTCATGATAGTGCAATCACTGATGATTTGCTATTATAAACTGTCATCAGGTACATTCCTTTATTGCAGTCAACTTTTAAATTTCCTCAGAGCCTTGGAATCTTGGGTGGAAAACCAGGTGCTTCAACATACATTATTGGTGTTCAGAATGATAAGGCATTCTACCTTGATCCACATGAAGTTAAGCCGGTATGCAGGATTATCCTTTTTTTCAGTATTTTTTTGATATAATTGTTGTTGTAGAATTATCGTTATGTAAGTTCTGGAAGCAAATGTGATAGCACTTACAGGTTTACAAGAGAGCTTGAGATGTATTTTCGTGCATAGGAGAAAACTATACATTTTTATTTTCACTAAGTGCCAATATGAGCACCGGTTGTAAATTAAACAAAACTGGGGTCATATTTAAAGGAAACAAAAAGAAATGAGTGCAATATATAAAGGAAAGAAAAGAAGCCAGTGCATAACAATTCAATTGAAAAATGTAGAATAGAAAAGACGAGTCAATGATGATAGTAGTGGTTGGGAGGAGTGAAATCCTATTTGGTTTCCTTGCTGTTTGTTGTAACTTAAAAATACAGTGATCAGACTGTTTTTTGATAGGTGAAGATTCGCAGGTCACTAAGTACATATTAAATGGTTTTCAGGTTGTTAATATTACTGGGGATACTCAAGAGCCTAATACATCATCATATCACTGCAAGTAAGCTTTTTACTAACATTCATTTTCTTACAGTCAACTGCAATTTGTTAATTCGTCTTTATATCTAACGTTTATGCCGACCCCCCTTAGTGGGATAAGGCTTGGTTGTTTTTGTTGTATATCTAACTTTTATAGACTCCTAACAGCATTAGCAGGCACATGCCTCTAGATTCAATTGACCCATCTTTGGCTATTGGATTTTATTGCCGAGACAAAGGTTTGCCGTTATTTTGGCATAACTAGTTTAATTGTGGCAAGGCTAATATCTAAACTTTCTGTTAACTGACATTACTTTGTTTATGTTGTCTACCAGATGATTTTGATGATTTTTGTTCCCGAGCAACTAAGCTTGCAGAAGAATCAAACGGTGCACCATTATTCACTGTAGCTCAGTCTAGGAGTCTCCCAATGCAAGTCACAAGTAATTCTGTGTCAGGTGACGACACTAGATTCGAAGAGGATGATTCGCTTAGTATGAACCTTGTTAATGATGCAGGCACCAATGAGGATGACTGGCAATTCCTATAAATGCCGGGCTACAATATGAATTTAAGTAAGGTTGTTGCTTGATTCTCAAGATTGTTTACCACTGCCGAGTTTGGTTGATGCTCGACTTTGCACTCGCACTCTTCAAACGTTTGATAGGCTTGTAGAAATTTGAACTCATTGTGATTCTTTGGCTTAAATTGTTTACTCATTTGTTCATATGGCTAACCAGGTATTTATTGTACATTAAACTAGTTCGATCATTTGTTGATGTACCCTTTTATTGGCTACAGAATTGTAGTGGATATTACTTTGGCAATGTCAAATAAGTGGTAGAGTAGTTCATAATTGATATGGAATGTTTTCTTGCAATTAAGATGGTATAAACGAAACATGAGCCATTCACTATTTTTTTTGGGTTAATTTTGATGCATTGCAGCACTGTTGTATCTGCAACTCATGTGAATGATAGTGGATAACAATAATAATAACATGCCAACGCTACCATTATTTTCATACCGCTTTAGTGAGTGATCTAAGCATATAAGCCATGGTGAATGGAGTTGGATTGAGACCACAATTTAGTTCTGGAGCTGAAAATGTTTCAATCAACAAATATCAAATCTCCACCGCGACAAAACCCTACACCGAAATCATTTACCTATGGTTCAAACTCCACCTCCAGCAACCCAAATTCCACACACACAAAAAAAAAACAACCCAAACTCCACACAAAATAACTCACATTATCAGGAGAAAGAAAAAACAGACGAACGAAGAGATGTAAAAATATCTTGAGCATTATCCTGTATTGTTATTGTTCATTATCATGTGAGGACCACTGATTGTAGCTGAATACTCCCTCTGGAATGAATACACGTGAAAAAAAACGAGGGAAAAAGATTTGGAGAAGAAGTTCCAATGCAATGAACACATTTGATAGGCTCAACTGGTGTATTGCTAACATCATCTAATTTTAACACAGCTTACGTGTTTTTTTCTTCTTAAAAAAAACAGTTTATTGCAAAAAAACAGTTTATTGCATTTGACCAGCTTGAATAAACTTACACTTCAAAATAATTTGCGACAACTTTTTTTAAACGGGTGTAATTTTCTCCATAAATTAATAATCTATTAAATTTATTTTCATGCTTGATATAATAGCATATTATTTTTAAAAAAAGAAATTCCCAGTACACAATACACATGATTGAGACACACTATTTGATACCCCGGCCCTAATAAAAAAAATAAAGTAAAGATCCAATTTATTCAATTTTCTTTCAACTAAATTTTATCTCTTACAAAAAATAATACTCAAGTCAGTCTTTAATATTTCTATATGAAAGACAAACCATGCCAACTTATTATAAAAGATAAGAGAAACTAGTTTTTTCTTAAGTTAAAAATGTTGGGAATTAGTGTAGTATATTTTTTTCCAAATTAAATTGAAGTGAGAAAAAAAGATCATAATTATAAAATTAGGTAATAGTCACTTTGTCACTAAATGTATAATGAATAGTCTCTGACGCTAAAATAATCTCTCAATACTCACATTAACTCTTTTCATATACTGACTGAAATGACAATAAGTAAGTATTTATGAACATTGATATGACAATAAATAATTATATTGAAGGATTGCTATGAGACAATATTAATGAAACATTTTAATATCAGAGACTATTTTAACTAACGAAATGCATAAATTATTTTAATATTTTGATACATTCAAAGACTATTGTCACGCTCCGTTACCCATTCGGTGACCAAAATGATTATTACAAGTTAAAATTGGGTGTTCATTGAAAAAGGAAGAAAAAAACACAGCTTCATAGAATCTTCCTCTTTACCGATGAGTAACTGAATCATTCACCGACAATTATTTAGCAACAAATTTCTTTCCTTTCGTAACATCATTCTATCGTTTTCTTCTTCACCATCAACCAAGCTACAAGGTACTCTTCATTTCCAATAACATCTCTCTCTCTCTCCCCCAAAGATCAATCACATTACTATTTTTTTTTTTAAATCACTGATCAGTGTTTCTGTGCTTTTCATTCCCCTGCAGATTCATTTTCTCACCAAATGGATCCATCGGCATTGTTATATAACCAGCTCAAGGTTCGTCATTTCTTTCTGATTATGAATTTCTCGAATGTTAAGTTTTATGGGTCATAATCAAAATGCTATTTTTTTTGTTTTTACATCTGATGGGTTGTTTTTGTTTGAATCCATTAGGCTGCAAACCCGTTTTTCCTGTTAGCTGGTCCCAATGTGATTGAATCAGACGAGCATATAATGAAGATGGCTAAGCACATCAAGACTATTTCATCTAAGTATGTCATTTCTTTTTCAAGTCTTATGCTTTTTTCACAAATGGAAAAATACTGACACGGACACGGCACATGCCACTAACACTGACTCATAGATATGTAATAATTTGAGAAAATAAAAGTGATCCGGTGTAATGTAATGTAATGTGTCGGTGTCAGACACTGATACGTGACTTCAATCAGAAGTGTTGGTGCTACATAGTAGGGAAATGAAGGTGATCAAATGGAAATCTTTTAGGTCATTGATAATGTGGGCAGGTGGAAATGTGAAACATCTATTTGTTGATTTCGCTATGAATTTTTGGAAATATGTTGAAGTTTAATTTAATGAAGATCAAGTAAATGTTTCACAACTCATCCTAGGTAGTAGGTACTTGTGTAAAACCCTTAGATTTGAAAGTAAGTGTTTCTGGTATTTTGTGTGAAATTAAATCTTTTTTCTTCACTATATTTGGAGTAAAAGACTGAGTTTTGATCCATTGTCAGTGTAAAAGTTTTCTACACTGTTGTCATTCAAAATCAAAAGTATAGACATGATAACAACTATAGAAGTACAAGGTTGCATGGTTAGTGCAAATTAACTTGTAAAGTAAAATGGCTAGTAGATTTTATATTTGGTTTTATCTTGACAGCTGACATGATCTTGAATATACATGTATCTTTCAGATTTGGAATTCCATTGGTTTTCAAATCAAGCTTTGACAAAGCTAACCGGACATCGTCAAAATCATTTCGTGGCCCAGGGATGGTTGAGGGATTGAAGGTTCATATTTCTAACACTTAATTGTCATAACATAATTTTGTTGTTTGCATCTCGAGGATTATAGTTGTTATAGATTATCTGATAACATAAGCAATAGAAAATTGTATGATACTGACACAACCCCAAAAGCAAGCTCAAAGGGATATGGCCATCCAATTCATTGTAACCTATAAGGGGTACTTTGGCCATATATCTGCCTATATGGGATCTTAACATTGTCCTTGATGTTGTGTATGGCTCCACTCATCCCTAGAGGTTTTTGAGTCAAATGTTACTGGAGGTGGCATATGTGCACCTTCTTGCAGGACCTTTAGGGTATATTAGGATGGAGGACTTGGGATGGGAGAACTTATTTTTCTTTTTAAAGTTAAGTAAGCTATAAAAATATTCTAAAAATAAATTGTGATTGAAAATTTGAAATGTATGATCATCTATCGTGTTATTCTTTCATTTTGTTTTTTAAATCTCAAATATATAATCAAATATAGACTTAGCTCTCCAAAATCCTCCCTTCGAAGACCTTAATCCAAACATACCCTTAGAAATGTGGTTCCCTTGTAAGGATTTGCAAGGATATAAAACAACAGTACTTCAATCGGTCAATTAACATCTCTTGCGGTCCTAGATATTTCTGTAGCTAAAGCGAGAAAAAAAATACTATAGTAACACTAGTAAAGTTTCAAGCCATCTTGTAGTATATGAAGAACTATGGCATTTGGTTAGCACAAGTGTCGGTATGGCAATACACATCTAGTATGTTTGTTTGACATGTAAGTTGCTTCATAGTAATGTTTAACTATGTTTAAATCATATAATTTTGCACTGGATAAAGCTATTTTATCTTAGTTAACTGAATTTCCTTCTTTATTTTTGCTATTTTTTCCTCAGATACTCGAGAAGGTTAAAGTAGCTTATGACATTCCTATAGTGACAGATGTGCACGAGGCCAGCCAGGTAAAAACCATTTTACTTTTCCAAAATATAAGCTTTCTGGTTTCACATTTAATTTTTTTCTGCTTTGTTGTGTTTTGTATAAATCATATTCCGTAGCCTTGTTGCCCTTAACTAAACTCCCATACAGTTTTTGGCATACCAATTATAGGTTGTTTGAAGGGATATCATTTCATATTTGTTGGGGCTAAAGGAAGAAAATTGGCAAGGTTTTCTTTAAGTGATGCTTAGATGAGTGGGATTGCTACGTAAATAAAATTAATATAATGAATTGTTGATACCTGGATTAAATTCTTATATATTGATAGGAACCAGACAGATTTTGAAATATAAACTGAATTGAGGGAGATGACTCCTACACCCTTAGGCTGTTACAGATAAACCAACAAATGCAGAAATTGAAAATTACATAAATAAATGGAGCAATGCTCAGTAAAATGAATCAAAGAGGTTAGAGAAAACTAAGAGAGAAAAGTGATAAACTTGCTGGAAAGGAACCCTGCATTCCTCATCCAAAGTTTCCAAATCCACAATTCTACTCAATCCTTGCCTATATCCCATTGACCCCCATCTCTCTAATATATACAAATGATTTTCTGTCTCTCTTCACTCAACAAATGCCACCTATCCCATTATTTTATGCTCTTTTTCCTTCAAAACATTTCCAACTATTGCACAGCCTATCATTTATTCCTTGCATGGGCAGATAACTCATGACAAAAGGAATACTGTATACCAAAAACTACTAGAGAGACATTTTTCTTGGTTATTCCATTATTAGATATATGGTCTTGATAATACTTATAATGTTGGCCGATCCTCACTTTACAAGTTAGATTTGTGGGGTTAAGTTAGACTGTAAGCCCAATTTCTAATATGGTATCAAAACCTATGCTAGATATGTTATTGGGTCAAGATCTCTTCTATTTCACCAGCTTTTGTCTACGCTCTAGATGCCTAGTCCTTGGTGTGAGGGTTTATGTTGAGAGTCATGCATCAACTGAAAATATGAAATTAGGTAACAAGACTACCAAGAACATATCTATAGAAGACGAAGGACACTGCCTATTGCTCCAAACTGAACATTTGAAGTGTGAAATAATGTGGGGGAATAATAGAGATCTGAACAGTTATTTCATCGTCACTTATATTTTCCTTAACAATTGGCTTACCCATTTGAATTTGAAAATCCAGAGTGGTTAGTACCTATTTTTATTGATAATTCTATAATATGTGAGTTGGTAATGTTAAAATGATCAAATTGGTTATTCCGACATATACTTGGAAGTTGCAAGGAGAATGTGGTAATATATGTTTTAGATTCTGACTCCTGATCTGATTGGCACATTTATCTTTGCTTTTGCCAGTGTGAAGCAGTTGGCAGAGTTGCAGATATCATTCAAATTCCAGCCTTCTTATGTCGCCAAGTAAATATTTGTTGCATTCGCTTTAGCTATCCATCTTTGTTTTCTGGCTATTAAATTAAATAAATGTGGTAACAACATCAACTATTTCTTTTGTTTTTCTTGTAATGACAGACAGATCTTCTAGTTGCTGCAGCCCAAACTGGGAAGATTATCAACATCAAGAAGGGCCAGTTCTGTGCTCCTTCTGTAAGTATTTCCAATTTCATTACTTTTAAATTTATGAATTGTTAAGAATGACTTAATGAGCGTTGCTTGTTTTTAGCATTATTCATGTGATTCTTAATTTTGTTATATATAGGTGATGGCAAATTCAGCCGAAAAGGTTCGGTTGGCTGGAAATCCAAATGTGATGGTTTGTGAGAGAGGAACAATGTTTGGCTACAGTGAGTTGATAACCTTTTTTTAAGGTCCTTTGTATGTTTTCAATTTTTTAAGTTTTTTGCAGTATTGCATGTCATGTTTTAACTAAGAAAAGGCCTTACCGAGTGATGCTAGTTATTTCCATGTCCTACCTCTGAAATTTCTATGCGTGAGGTTGAACTTTAGAACTGTAATAAACTTCGCCTTAAAATGGCAAACAATGAAATCAATTTCTTTGTTTTTCTGATTGATTAAACTATTTTTCCTTTATTATATAGATGATTTGATTGTTGATCCACGTAACCTGGAGTGGCTGAGAGAAGCAAATTGTCCTGTTGTAAGTAAATATTTCTTCTATATTATTTCTCTGATTATCTCATAAAATTAGTTTCTTTTTTCAAAGTATCCTAGACTGCCTCTTAAAATTAAAGTCCGTATTTCTCTGTTTTTCCTATTCAATTAAGATTTGAAATCTTGTATTAGTATAAATAAATAAGGGTAAGTGTTTGGTCTTTTTATATAAAATAATAGTCACCAATCATATCAATCAGTATTCATAATTGAGTATTTGCTCTTTCTCTTCCCTCTTCATCTAAAATCCTTATTAATTCAACATGCCTATTTAACAGAATGAGATTGAACGTCATTGTTCATTATGTCCTTATTATAAAGAACGATTCTTAAGAATCCCGTTCGCAATGATTTAAAAAAAATCACGGTGAAGTTTCTTGCCACTATCGCTCTCTCTGATGTCTATTTTCTGGAAAACTCAATATTACCGTGTTTTGTCTCAGGTAGCTGACATAACGCACTCACTACAACAACCTGCTGGAAAGAAGGTTTGTTTAATATTTCTGATTCCCATGCTTATATTTGATACAAACATAGTAACATGATTTTGCAACCTTTTATTTTTATTATTGCCTTAGCCTGTGATACTTCTGAAAATCACAAAAGGGTGTAATAAACGTTGTACTAGTGTTATACCCATGCACTGCACGGGGTGCACGGGAAACTTTTGTTTAAGTTAAATTAAAAATATATTTCATATTTTAATTTGTTATAAATTTAAGATAAGATTCAGTATGTATACCATAAAAATGAAATATCAAACACATCAAAATAAGAGAATTTTTAAATGTAAATAAATTTCAAAACTCATAGCAAAAGACGTTTAAATAACAGGAACAATAATAATAATAATTTTGAAGACACAATTTCATACAATTTCATGAGTTTGCATAATGTTGAGGCTCACAAAAAATAAAACTTGTCATCATACTATTTGTGTTCTATTGACATTGATGTTCAAAGTTTGCATAATGTTCTATTGACATTGATATGTTGAGACATATCAAGCAAAAATGTAGAAAGAATAAAGGCCCACAAGTTAAAATATTACATAAAAGAGAATTATAGTATCAATGAAAATAGTTGTAAGATATGATAAAGATTGTATTAAGATGAATCTATAGGTGAAGTTGCGTGCAATAGTTTATTCTTCAAGAAGATCATAACATTTTTTCTGGTCCTATAAATGTGAAGTTTATAGTAAACCCTTGCCGGAGATAACAGAGAAATTACTCCTGCAAAAAAGCAATACTACCATGATTTTTAGTTACAATTTCTAAGTTCATAGCCCTAAAAATTATGAAAGTTCAAAACCAAAAGTTAATAGAAGTACAAATGAAAAATGCAAAATCATAAAAAGTTTACCTATATACAATGAAATATCAGTCATTCTTTTATGAAAAAACATAAAAAATGTTTTCTAGAATCATTTTTAGAAACCACAAAACAACATAAAATTCAGAAATACATTATACAATCACTAAAACACCAAACAAAGGACATGGTGAAATTTATGTCAAACTTAAAACAAAAAACTTGCATCTTGAGTGCAAACAAATAGGAAATCAGACACCAACTCAAACCCCAATGTTACCAAGTAGAATACTTCAAACACCAAGAAAAAACAGAACTATCGACTTTAAAGGATGATTACTTGCAAGCTATCATTCATTTTCATGTATCTCAAATCAAAGCACAACTTGAAAACTATATAAAAACACAACATCAAGAAATAACTAATTAGCAAACCAATGTCAAACAAAAATCTGTCCATGGATAAAAAATAGATATTCTTACACATAGTTGATGTCTTCTATAGGTTGACCAATCTAACTGCAATTCTGCTTACAAACTAAAGACAATGCCAACTGAAACTATTGACAACTCAACTGAGGAGTTGAGCGTTTCAAATTACAGCACATAATCTGATTGTGAATCCATGGAAAAACAGAAAATGACAATTATATTAATAAGCACAAAGATGAAAAATCTTAATGTTGTAAAAAAAACAAACCACCAATGTTGATAGTTGAGGATTTTCATACAAATAAAATGATCAAGCAGTCAATCACATAAATGAGTCTTAAGATTTCTGAAATCTCCTATCAGGTCTCATCATGGTACCTCGTAACAGCCGCAAGTCCTTCAATGGCAGAATCCCTTATTGTAGGTGTAGAGCACAATCCATGATTGGGAGCTTCTCAAATATCTGGTTTCATGTAACCAACATTTTCAAATTAAATGAAACAGAAAATAATTACAAAGTATACAAAAAATCATATGTTTTCTTGAATTTAAAATCCAAGCACAAATCAACTCCCATTCTTTTTCTGTGAATATGTAAGGACGAAAAAATAAGAATGGGAAAAAATAATTACTTGTCGTCTTATCAGATAAAAGTAATTTTATTTCCAATTTCCAAATAGTTGATAGAACAGAAAGTAAAGAATACAAACAGGAGAACAACACTAATATTAGATTTATTGCTTGCATTTTTATCAGATACATAACTCTTAAAATTTGTATAGTGAGAAAAAAACGTGGTACACAAAATGTCTCTTAGCATGAGCTACAAAAGTGATGAGAGGCAAGGTAAGTAAGAGAGAAAACACACCAGTTCCTTTCTCAGTTGCTAATCCTCAGAACTTGAACACATGTGCTTTAAGTTTTATTCTAAAAATGTTCATAAGAACATCATGGATTCCATCAATTGTTGCTTATTCATGATCCCTGCACCACAAACAAATTAAAGATGAGTAATGAACAAAAAAAAAAAGAGAAGCACTAACTAACTGATGAATATCTTAAAGACACTGAACCTTATTAATCAATGGTATAGTCCTAAAAATTATATTAAAAACATTCAATTGAACAACCTCAACTTATGATCTTTATCTCGGGATATTTGTAAGTTTTAATGAAGAATATTACCATTTGTGAAAAGAGGAAGAAAACCACAAAATTGTTGCCAACTAACTAATATTATAAGTTTGAGATCAGAGTGAAGCATCATTTTCCGTCCAAATTCCGATGTCTACCCTATAGACAACGGTGAAAAGCAAAAAATCAAGTAAATTAGATAAACATAATTGATATATAAAATGCACTGAATGACAGAGATACAAACGTCATAACTACTTCAAATAAAAGTTTAAGAAATTATGAAAATAGAACAAATGGTCCTTATTTGCATAGTAATTTTAGAGATAAAACCAGGGTTCCTGCCATTTGAAAGATCAATTTCAGAAAATCAGATGAAATCATAAAAGCTGGAGAAAGAAGATATGAAACGAAAAAAGGGAAAATGAGTCCCATGAAAAACCTAAAACTGGGGATATGAATCAGGAACCTATATGAAGTAGTATGCAATATGTAACATAGAAAATCGAAATTGAAACTAACAGAACCTGGAAAGTTGATCCGGTTGAATAGAAGAAATGGGTGGGAATTGATGAACTCGAAGAAGGAAACTTTGTTGGAACTAATGAAAAAAGAAAGGAACCAAGCGTTCGAAAACCCGCGAATTCTCTTTGCCGTTCCAATACGCGTGTATATCCTCTATCAATGCATTGAAAATCTAATTAAAATAATTTAAATTAAATAAATAAATAAAAGACCATTAAGGAAATCATTCTAATAATAGAAAACTTTAAAATAGTAAAGACTCTCAAAAGCTGACAAATGTCAAAATTGCCAAAGAACTACCTTTGCTTTATTATATTTAATGATTGATGAAGTATTGGTGTTGGCAATAATCGTTAGAATATTTGGATTGATAATGTCTTATTACCTTAGTATTGATACTTCTTTTTTTTTTTTTTGGTCTCTTTCACATTTTCCCCCTTTATCCCTACAATTTTATTTTTTATATTTGCATTGGGATTGCCATCGTAAGTGAATACATCATACGCCAAAATGCCCTAGTTTAATTTCACAGAGAGTATAGTTCATAGTTTTCTTTTCAGTTTTGTGATATTAAGCATTCATAGATGTGGCTTCTATTCTTGGTTGATTCATGAATATCAGGTAGAATCTTCAAGTATTGCTTTTTTTCTATTGTGAGTGCGCTTCGTAGACTCACTTCTATTCTATGCTTCATTAATATAATAAATTAGTAATATCGTTTTGTATTTTGTTCTCTCTAAATTGGAGTCTTGCACCATCTTTAAGTATATTTACCTTGAATCCAACTATCAAATCTGGCTTCTTTGATTCCAGCTTTTAAAAAACTTCCTCAAAATGGTACTCTTGGTTGGATTAACATTATACTTTCATCTATAGTTGGATGGAGGAGGTGTTGCAAGTGGAGGTCTTCGAGAACTAATACCTTGCATCGCAAGGACATCAGTTGCCGTGGGAGTGGACGGGATCTTCATGGAGGTACGAAAAATAGTTAGGCTTATTATGATTTGCTAGTAGTGTAAATAAACAGCAGTGGTTCACGGAAAAATTCCAAAATGTATTTACCATGTTGGTAATTCCAAAAGCTTCTATTTACTTTTTCTATCAATGAGCTTCTAAAAGATTTTTTTGGTTTTCAGGTGCATGATGATCCACTGAACGCACCTGTAGATGGTCCAACACAGTGGGTGAGTTGTTGCCTATAATTTTTTTTCAGATTTATAAACACCCTTTCCTCAACATGTGTTTTCCTTTAGATGCTTATTATCAAATAGAGTGTTTAATGACATATATACAAAATCCCTTTATTTGACAGCCTTTGCGCCACTTGGAGGAGCTACTTGAAGAGCTTATAGCTATTTCTGTAAGTTGTTGCTTGAAATTTATGATTCTAGGTTGCATATTATATTTTTAGGATTTGATTAATATGCACTGACAATGTAAAGATTTTTTATAATGTCAGTTCAATCATAAGTCATAACCATTCGATCATTAGAAGAGTTTGACTTTCTTTGTATCTAGCTTAAAAGTCGTACGAATGATGGTTTTATATTGGTTGATAGTGTAAATTTTTTATACTGTTAGTGCATCAAAATTATTCTCATTTTTAAATTAGCTAACTAAACTAGTCTTTGGTACCCTTAGGGCCTAGGATGTATTAAGATTTCTTATTATATAGAGAAAAACTGATTTTTAAGTATTTTGTCATTAAAGATATTGAAAACACCCTTAGGGCCTAGGATGCATTAAGATCTTTGGTGATCGGGAGGTATGTCGGTAAGTGCTAGTTTAGATTATCATGTCAAAAATGATAGGATCCTCGTAGATCAATGTCGAGTGAGTCTGTTTTGATAATTAAGTTGGTAATGTCAGAAAAGCTATAGTATATATGACTTGAGTGGCAGAATCAGAATCCACACCAGAGGCTAGCCCTCCATATATAAGCCAGAAGGTTGATTGGTTATGGCCTAGTTAAATTCATTGCGGAGAAGGTAGTATTTGACTGAGTAGAAAATAGTTAGGCAAAAATTGTTGTACTTTATTCTCTACCTTGAATCAAGGAGAGATTTTAGTAAACAAAATCATTGAAAATATACAATAAATAAGAAATGAAAGAATCACACGGATTCTCCAACATACCGAATGGTGTTTGTCCAATGTATACAGTATGGTGCACACATAGTGAAAGTGGCTATACATTTGCTTTTCAACAGAAAGACAAACAAGTTGAATGCTCTGTTTTGCTTTGAGTTTTAAGCCGGTATATTTGATTTAACTCCAGCTTCATTAATTGTAGAGGGTAAGCAAAGGGAAGAAGCCGTTTAGCATTGATCTCACGCCATTTCGTGAATAAGAAGAATGGTAAGAAATGCTTTGTTTTTCTCTGTATGTGTTTTAGTTTCTCCAGCTAGTTAACAATCCTTTTTCTTTGTTGGTAATTGAAAAAATGTCTTAAAACCATGTATAAAGGATTTAAAAGCAAATATTTTGCATACTTACATGAAATATCCTTAAAAAAAACATGATTGATAGGCTTCTATTGATAAAGGCTTCAAAAGAAAAATTAAGCATTCAAGTATAAATGCCTTCTTGTCTATTGTAAACTTTAAATGCTCGCACCGAAATTTTAATGTATTTTCTGTCTGCAGGTGATGGTTGGGTTATTCCAAATATAATTTCCTGAACATTGTTATTTTAATATCTCTTCAAGATTGAATGCAAAACTGTCTCCATTTCCTGGCACAAGTTCAAGCGCCTCATAGGAAAAGGGTTTATCCTAAAAACTTTGTTTGATGATCCAAGCTTGTTTCTTCATGTAGTAACACTACCAATTGATGTTTGTCACTGATCATGTGTATCCTTAATCATGTCAGTTACTATTCTTGAGGCAAATAAGTATAAAATATAGGTAGAGATTATTGATTATGTCTCTTGTTCATTAAACTGATTTTGTACTTTGATTAATTAATATACCATCTAAAATTAAAAGCTTCTTTGAAACTCAACTTCGTGTAGTTCTTTCAAGGTATTTTTCAGTATCACTTTCAAGCATTTTGTTCCTAATCACATGTAAAATGAGCCTCGGGTTTTCTAAGTTTAGGTCATGTTTAAGCAAATAATCCAATTAATGGGCACAAATATTAACAACACTTATGGTCATTGTAATGAAGTTTATTTCTGGACAGTAAAATGGGAATAACTAACAAGACGTGGTTTAAGTGGCTAGTATTTTGAACCCTTTAACCATATGTCTAAAGTTCAAAACCTTGTGGTAGGAATAGAGTTGTATATTTTGGAAGATGAATTGTTCCTTAACTTATACTCTACATTCTCAAATGATTAGTTATGTGTATTTTAAAACGTACATTATATATAAATTATATATTATACTTGGTCTAGTTAAAAAAATCAATTCAATGGTCGTGTTATACTCTAATTTAGTCCCACCATTTAAAAAAAAAAAGGTTATAATAGTTTTAGTTTGTATGATGTTTGCCATATTATTTTTCTTAAAAAATATGAAAAACATAAAATCTAAACATCCAAAAATATACCTTCATTCTTTTGTTAATTTAAATACAAAATAGACAAAACGATATATTAAAAAAATGGAAACAAAAATGATAAATTAAAAATTACAAAAGCCGTTTCACAAAACAAACACACCAACAACTTCACTGCCAAAAAGAAACATAACAAAACAACAAAGACATAAACACCACGGGTATTTTGAGTTTTGACATATTGAGGATCATCCCAATTAATCTTTTCCATTTGTTTTTTAACCTTTCCCATTTTAGCTCCAAATTTTGATATGGAGAGAAAGCAAATAATGATTATTCTGATGGTGTAAAACAGAAATAATTTATTCTCAGGTGTATATATGGATTAACGATGAAATTAGCAGAATTTCAACAAACCATGATAATTTTAGTACAAGTTAAACTTCTATTAAATCACAGTGCTACCGAAGTGATTTTGCAAATTGCACCGTTGATCCAGACATACACTTTGTTCTCCAATGTTGTGAGCAAAAAACACTAACGATAGAAACCAGATTTAGTTCCATTTTTTCTTTCATGTTTTCCCAGGAACTGACTCCCAATTAGACTATCTCCCTCTCCTGTTTGTTAATTGCCTTACGCAATCCTGGCTCAAGCTCATTATTTTCATTTTATGATATGTATGGCCTTATTTTAATCTTAACAAGGTTTGAAATGCAGTATGTTGTTTTAACATATTTATTTAGCTTTTTTCAATGAACGTCTAACTTATAGCTTCTCCTTGTCTTGTATTTTTTAGTATTCTTTAGGAAAATCGCAACACTTGTTGAACTTTGTAAAACATTAATTCGAGAGGAAATGAAAAAAAAAAACTAAAATTGATTGTGTTCGTATTAAAGCATTAATTTACTCGTCCCCATTAGTTTAACTCATTTGGTAAGGGATGATGCATAATACATTGCAAAAGTCGGGGTTCGAACACTGGACACCTCACTTATTCATTTTTAAGGTGAATTTTTTTAGCCGCTGAATTACTTGATAAAACAAAATGTATTAATTTACTCCGAGGTCCTACCACCAACTACTTTAAAGGTTAGTTTAACTGTTTAATCACACTTTTTTGTTGTTGTAAGGTTAGTAGATGTTGCATTCTCGTATTATAACCTATGTGTCTTATAAATTTGTCAAGTCATTCAACCTATAGGAAAAAACAAATAAATAGTTAAGTCAGTGGCTAAATAAATAATAGAGCCCAAAATTAGAAATATAGTATAACTGCCTGTTACCTATGGAAATCAAAGACACCAATGTAAATCCCAAAGACACTAAAATAGGACTAAAGAAATTCATCTCAATCTCAAATCTTCGATTGACTCACTCAGATAAGGTGGTGCACAATATAAAGGTTATTTTACCAATGTTTAGGATTTTTGCATATTCATAGGAATGAAAGTTAATTATGTAACTAATTATAGATAATAAGTTAAGTGTGAAACCTTTTATAAATTGGGCTGAAATTTTAATGTCTCCTTTTCAAATTTTTCTTTTGCCTCGCAATAATTTAAAATCATTACTTCTTAGTTTACTTTGCCAAAAAATGGTGAACAAAGTTAGGGACCAGCGACCTCAAATAATTGCGAAGCAAAATAACAAATTGAAAACTACCAAACCTATATCATAAATGGAAAGAAAAAAAAATCATTTGCTACTATTAAACACACACACACAACAACGGTCCAACACGAGAGTACGAAATAGCACGACTCACACACAACAAGGCTTTACTTTTGTTGAAATTAAATTTTAATTAAAATAAATGTTTAAAACCCAAAAAAGTGACTTGTTGAATACAAGTCGTGTGCATTACACAACAACAGTTGTCGTGCTATTAAGCATAATTCATACTAAATACCTCAAAAAATGTATTCTCAATCACACACATCTCTCTCTCTTCTCCATGAATAATGTGTTGGATACATGTTGAAACATGAATAAAAAAATATGGACAATAACTAAAAATGCAGCCGTTTTTGTTAGAACATATTGTCTTGCTGACTTGTCTTTTAATGAATCGGTTTCAAGCGGCTAATAAGGTAGATTTGTAAATTGACACATTGACTAACGAAAATATTTAGATATAAAGTTTAGAGCCATGACGTGACAAAAACTTATTTAAGTGTACTATAATGAAATCAATTAGAGGTTTGACATAAGGAAATCGTAATACCATTTTAGTTTCTAACGTGGACAACAAGTAGGCTAGGTTTTTTTTCTTTCACTTAAGTGTTGCAGCATCTTCATACCTCACTTAGAAAATAAAGCATATTAAATAAAACATAATCCAACTATCTTAACCAATAATGTTTCAACCTAGCGTTTGTTTGTTTGAATATTATTTCTCTGTTCTCGTATGAATGTTATTGTTATACTTTTCTTCTCACTAATTAAAAAATTTTATTGTATAATTTAAGAAAATTATTGTAATCAACTGTTTTTAGGTCTTGTTGTCGTGGTTAAATGGTGTATTTTTTGTTTTATCATGTTCAATATTGTAATTTAGTTAGTTAAACATTTTAACAGTTTATTGTTTTGATAGAGTAGTGGTCTCTTCCAAACATGTATGCATAGGTTTCTAACACTTGAATACAAAGTTGGCCATGAAATATAATACATGGACTTTCAAGATCATTATTAGAAGATATCTTACAAAGATACGATCATATGTGTATAAAGATGTTAGCAACATCTTTATATAGGTTTATAGAAACTTACTTTTGAATCAACATAACAAGCATATAAGAAGCTTAACTAATTAAAATGCAAGATTGAATAAGATAAAAACATAAATTACAACGTTTAATCTCCAATAACGACGCCCAAAATACGTTGAGTAAAATTGTGTGCAAGTATACATAGTCAAAACAATTAATAAAATGATAAATATATATTGTTCATGTGAGGATTGACCTTGTCATTTTCACAAATAATAAAATTAAACATTTTCTTTAGAGAGAAGAAAAGATTAACAATAATATTCATAGGACAAGAGAAATAAGATTAAAGCAAGTTGAATAAACGTAAGGTTGAAATTTGATTAGTTAAGATAGTTGGATTATGTTTTCTTTAATGTGCTTAATACAAGTAATGTTGCTAATTAGTTACAACAACTAGGGGTTGAATAAAAATCTAGTCTGCACGTATGATAGAAAATTAAATGGTATTAATTCCATTATTTCCAATCATATTAATTTCATTAAATGCAATTAAGCAATAACTCCTTCACGCCAAGAAGATTGCCGCTTCGAGCACTAGAGAGTTGTTAACCTTTCGGGCATCCTCGAAGCTCCATCAGAGACTTTCTGAAAATCATGTGGTGCTCAGAGCGGTGTCGGAAGATTGTTTGCACCTTCTTGTCCTTCCTTCGCCTATCACGGGACAAAAAACGTTCATGTAGCAATTACTCTCAGTGGTCATGCACTATATTACGTTGTCAGAGCGGCTCAAATGCTTCATCAACCTCACCCTAACCTACCAATGATTCAGTCTGTTCTTAGAAATGCCCAAAATGCAGGTTCAGATGAAGCCACATATTTCTTGATCATGTTGAAGGTACTGGTAAGCGAGGGTTTTGACAGAGATTGGATTTTATCCCTCTTTCATGACCTTTTCACTCGACATCGTTTTGCTCACTATAGAAGCGTCATCAATGCCGACAGACTTCTCTTCAATTGGGGTCAACTCGAACTGCGTTCGATGCCCCCAGGTTTGGACTACAAGTTCATTTGTCTTTACGATGGGGCTTGTACGACGAGCGACAGGATCCACAATTCTCACTTGCCATCTCCAGGTGCAAACGAGGATTATGATATGATCAACATCTGCCTTTCTTGCCGTCTCGAAACCGAACTTGTTTGGTTTCTAGGCAGTTCCGCTTCTTCGGCCTTGATTTCCTGTTGTAAAAGCCTTTTTTTTTTTTTGTAATACGTCGAATGAGCACAAACTTTGTCTACCCATTTAAGGTTTCGATGCAGTGTATTTTGGCACAGTAGCTGCCTATTTCGATGCAATGTATTAGTGTCCTGATCTCTTCGTAGTCCTTTAGTTTGGCCAGTATCGTAAAAATCCGGATTACATAATCCGGAAACCATATGAGGTGTCCAGATTATGTAATCCAGAATGTGTCAGTTTGTTTTAGACAGTGGTCTGCACTACAAGAAACACATTTTCAAAGGTTTTCAAAGATTATGTAATTCATATTTTTTTTTGTCCGTATATTTGTGTTTTTATTTTATGAATTTAGCATCTAAATAATATAAAATAAAGCAAAGTGTGTAAACTGGTAAAAGCGGTTGGTTTCCGGATTATATAATCTAGAAGACTTTTTTGTAATTTAAGAGGGTGAGAAAAGTAAGTCAACTTTTTATGAAAGTCGATAAAATAAGGGCAAGTGATTGGGCAAAAGCCAAAAATTTTGTCCATCATTAAATCATAAAATAACTTTTTTGTCTCAAGTTTACAAGGTGTTTAAATACTAAAAGAACACTGCTATTATACACGACATAACACGTCTCACACACATCAAGGCTTTAGTTTTATTAAAATTAAATTTTAATTAAAATAAATGTTTAAAACCAAAAAAAGTGACTTGTTGAATACAAGTCCTGTGTATTACACGACAACAGTTGTCGTGCTATTAAGCATAATTCATACTAAAATACCTCAAAGAATATATTCCCAGTGACACACAGATCTCTCTCTTCCCAATGAATAATATGTTAGATACATGTAGAAACATGAATAAGAAAATGGACAATAGCTAAAAAGACCAATACTATATTAATTTAGTAAGGGTAGTTGAGACTTTTTTTTTATTTTTAAGGAAGGGTAATTTGAGAAAATTTTGGTAGTAATAAAAATCTTATGCTCTCCCTATGTTTTACTATACGTCATTTTAGAAAAAAATATTTGTGTTCTATTATATATCATCTTACAATATCGATGTTCATAAATCGTTTTTCTAAGCAAATGCTAACTTGTATCCTCAATAACACATGTTATATTTTCTAATACAAAGTTGTTCTTCTTAGGTTATTTAACATGTGTCCTTATGACACAAGTTAACATGACCCTTTTTTCTATCATACTCTTTATAATTTATTACTCTTTTTTCTTTTAATTTTTGTCCCAATTTCCTATGTCATTAACTGAGGATAATTTTGTAAAATTACTAATAAGTTTTCTTTGCGATACAAAATTAATTATATTTCTTAATATGTTTGAAAATGTCAAACAACTTATAATAAAATAAATATGGAAGGATAGCGAATAAAATGTATAAAAAATTGTTTCAAAACATTTTTTTTAAAAGGAAATTTGTTGCAAAACATGTTTTGTCAAATTATGGGTGATTTTTGCTCAAAAAAAAATTATGGGTGATTTTTTTTTGATTTAACACTACACATGGGTGAAAAAATATTGAATATTAATAAAAATATGTTTTAATCTCCTTCCATATTTTTATTTTTAAAAAAATCTCCTTCCATATTTTTATTACCAAATCCTAACAAATTTATTTTATTTTATTTTCCTCTAAAGTTTTGGGTCTTTTCCTTCCTTTGTTTCTATTTGATTTGATTCATCCGCTCTTTGTGGTTTTCTATATAATCTCTCGATTCCCAAATTTCTCTCTTTTATCAAATTCAGAATTAGGTTAACTTCCAATTTTAATTTCAATTCGATCAATTCAATATTATAGGATTCGGTTCCTTTCATCTTCATCAATTTTAGATTTTGATTTTAGGGTTTTTCTAATCCGAATAACACTTTCTTGTGTTGGGAATTTCATTGCTTCGATTAGGGTTAAGAAATCTAATCCAAACGATGCCTCCGAAAGTGGTGAAAAGAGGTTCTGCGGCAAAGAAAGCGAAGGTTTCTTCAAAAACCGCAATTCAGAATCAACAACAAGAACCTGAACCTGAACCTGAACCTATCCAGAATCATGAAGATAATCATGTTGTTGATGCTAAGGCGGAGGAGAATTCTGTTGAAACAGTGCCTAATGGTGTAGCTATGGTGGAAAGTGAGTCCCTTTTCCTCTTTTTATTTTTTATGATTTTTTTCATTCTGTGGATATATGCAGTGTTTTTGATTATGTTTGATGCTGTTATGTGACATGGGGTTTATCAAAATTTGAAATTTTTGCTTATGTTAGTGATGATTATTAAGTGAAATTGGGTTTTGAAAATTTGTCCATTGGTATTGTTGTCTTTAGTGTTGTTATATAGCAGCTATAAGGCGTAGCGGAATTTGAGAAAACAGATATTGTTTGTTTCACGGTTTGCTGTTTAGTACAAATAGCAGCTATAGGGCGTAGCGGAATTTGAGAAAACAGATGTTGCTTCTTTCGCGATACGCTGTTTAGTACACAGTGTTGTCTAATAGTGGATATAACATTATATCATAGGCAGAATTCAAACAAACCGCTGTTTCCTGTGTTCCTGGATTGGCAACGTTGGTTGTCTTGTGAGTTTTGATGGTTTTTGGGAGACCACTGGTGATAGTGAATGAAGTGTTGGAAATCTGTACATGGTATGTTCCACCAGCGCTTGGCCCACTTTGGAAGTTATGGGATTTTTAGTAGAAACTAGAGAGTGTTTCTTTGATAGATCGTGATTAAGTGGTACTGCACATTATCGTTTGTTTTGTACTTCTGTCATTTTGGGAACTTGAGGTAACAACTATTGTATATAGGATCAGATATACTATGAAGTTCTTTTATTTATTTTTTAAATTTGCTCTAGTTCTTTCTCTATCTTGTGTTAGTGTTTTATCTCATGTGATGCTGGATGCTGGATTGATTATAGAAAATGGATTACCCTAATTTTATAAATACTATAATGTTGGAAAATTCGAGAGTGTTTTGATCGGGATGGCTTTAAATATTTATCTTATAGCAGACAATGGAGAGGAGGTTAAGGAGTCCATAGATGAATATGAAAAAGATGAACACTTAGATTTTGAGGATAATTATCATGAGTATGATCCCGAGGAGTATGTTGGTGATGACTATGATGAGAGAGAAATTGAACAAGACGAGGGTCAGGAGGTCGGAGATGAAGTGGAGGAAGAACCTGAAGAGAATGTTGATGAAGAAGAGGGTGATACAGGTGATGAGGAAGTTGAAGAAGTTGAATATGTTTATGAAGAAGTTGAGGGTGATGATGATGATGTTGCTGGTGATGATGAGCATGCCAGTGAGGAGAACGTGCATGAGCATCTGGCTGATGTAAAGGAAGAGGAACAGGTTGAAGTTAGAAAGGAGACGCAGAAGCAGAAGGAATTGGAAGTATTTGTTGGGGGACTAGACAAGGATGCTACAGAGCATGATCTGAGGAAGGTTTTCAGTAAAGTTGGGGAGATTACTGAAGCCAGGATGACTATGAATCCTCAGACTAAAAGAAACAAGGGATTTGCTTTATTGCGTTTTGAAACTGTTGAGCAAGTGAAAAGAGCATTGGCAGAGCTAAAAAATCCAGTGGTAATCTTTGATCTTCTCATGGTTAGAGCAGATTTACAATTTGTAGTGTCTTAAATCATATGTTTTCATGACTACAATTTCAGATTAATGGCAAACAATGTGGCATCACTACCACCACATGTCAGGACAGTGATACTCTCTATTTAGATAACATATGCAAGACATGGAAAAAGGAAGCTGTAAGTCTTTTTTCTAGGTCTATTTCTTGCCGCCTTCAAGGCCCGAGTAATGCTTACTACTATTACATCCTGCCACCTTCAAGGCCCTTGTGTCTAACTGTTAATGAAACTTCTGATGCCAGTTAAAGGAGAAATTGAAACATTATGGAGTTGAAAGTTTCAAGGATTTGACTTTAGTTGAAGATGGTAACAAAGAGGGAACAAACTGTGGATTTGCTTTTTTGGAATTTTCATCTCGTTCAGATGCTAAGGACGCCTATAAGCGATTGCAGAAGACAGATGTTGTTTTTGGAGTTGATAAACCTGCCGAGGTTTCCTTTGCAAACTCCTTTATTGACCTGGGTGATGATATTATGGCACAGGTATATTTCTGGATCTCATTTCCTTGCTTTTGTCAAGGGCTGATGTATTGAACCTGCAAAACATGGTTCTTTGATATCATTCAAGCGTTTGGGAATCGGGCCATCGGTACACATCTACGTTGGCTTCAAACCTCAGTAGTGGTTCATTTTTATAGTAAACTATATTTTTGGTGTGGTATTATGACTTTATTTTTCCTACTAATTACTTATAAAAGCAACACTGGGTTCACTTTAAGACTGACTGATTTAATAAATTTCTACATATTTAACCTAGTTTACTCTGGAGGTTGGACAAGCATCACAAGATGAAACCTAAGTAGTTTTAATGTCTGGATAGGATTGTATTCCATCCTTGCCATGTCCGTTGTTTTTCAGATTTTTTTAATTAAATATAACTTGAAGTTAGCACGGACACGACAGAAATAAGATGATGATCGGAGAAGATTAAGATGTGTGTATGTGGGAAGATGTGCATATGCAGAACTTTCTAATGTCTAATTAAAATACTATTATCGCAATTTTAAAAGTGTTTTTTTTTCTTTTCTGATATTTTTAAAAAAATGTGCTCTCACTGTCTGTAGCTATGTCAGAGGCATGTCAAAGAGAATAATTTGCAGGGACACTTATGTGAGGCGTGTGATACATGTTGTATGCTATTGTATGATTGTGGCTGTCTGTTGGACATATGGACACATCTAATAAGAGTCTTGTGCTTCATAGGTTGGTGAAGTTGTGCCATTTGTTTTTGGTGTAACTGATCAAATGCATCTGAATTGCAGGTTAAAACAGTATTTATTGATTTACTGCCTCCTTCATGGGATGAAGATTATGTCCGAGCTCTTCTTAAGAAATATGGGGAGGTTGAAAAAGTTGAGCTTGCTAAGAACATGCCAGGTGCTCGCAGGAAGAATTATGGATTTGTTACGTTTGGTACACATGCTGCTGCTGTGGAATGCGCTGAGAGCATTACCAGTGCAGGGTTAGGCGAAGGCAACAAAAAGGTCTGTTTGACTTTTAAAATTGATGTACATGTCTAACAGCTAAATATGGCCTTTTTATAACGCATGCTTCTTTCAGGCAAAAGTTAGGGCTAGATTGTCGAGACCTCTTCCGAAAGTTCGTGGTAAACATGTTCCTCATAGGGACATTTCTGGCCACAAGATTGGAAGATTGGCAAGGCCTTCACGTAGTAGACCTACACGACAGAGTCGACCTGCTCATGTGTTCAGAAGACTTGGGAGTCGCATTCCACCAGCTAGACCTTCTAGTGCAAGAAATAGACGTCCTGTAACGTCGATGCCAGTAAGAGCTAGGCCAGCCTCTCCTCCAGCTAGATCCTACAGGAGATTAGCAGGTATGAATTACATTTTTTCCCTAGTAGAGATTCTGTTGTTAGTCTTTCTTTATGATAATATATTATTATACTCTCTTGTTATCAGCTGCATATCCAAAAAGTAGCATGAAGAGAGATTATGGTCGACCTGTGGATCTGCCACCTCCAAGAAGTAGAGTTTCTGCAGATTATGGTTCTCAGGTGGCCTCCCAAAGACGTCCATCTTATAGAGATTATCCAGCCCGTGACTCTGGCTCCACTGACCTGCATAGGGATACATCTCGTACTGCACCAAGGAGGGGTTATCTGGATGATGGTTATGATCGAAGACTTGAAAGACCTCCTTCTCCATCTCCCCGTCTAAGTTATCGCGAAGGACGCCCCCGCGATTATGACACACTATCTGGCTCGAAACGTCCTTATGCTGCCATAGTAAAATTCTATTTTAAACATTCATTTTAATGGTCTCATTTATTTTATTTCTGATTTTAGCTAATTAAATTCTGCTTATTTTTCATTTCTCATCAGGATGACATTTCTCCACGGTATGCTGATGCTGGTGCTCGCCAATCAAGATCTCGTTTAGACTATGACTATGGAGGCAGTGCTTCCCGATATAGAGAGGCTTATGGTGATAGGTTAGTTACCTCCAAACAACGTTCATGCATTCCCCCAACCTGATCCTGTTGTTCTTTGCTAACTTATTCCTCACATTTTGATTAGTAGGCTCGAAAGATCTAGTTTAGGATATAGTGGCAGTAGAAGTTCTCTATCTACTCAAAACTCACATGGGGCATATAGCAGTCGACAGGACCCAAGTTATGGCAGAGGTGAATATTATTACAAATAATCTAATATGTTGTTTTGAACATCAAATTTTATTGCTTAGTCTTGCAACTTTCTTGTATGTTGTGTGTCAGGCTCTCTTGGTGGTAGTGATGGGGGTATCTACTCATCAAGCTATGGTGGTGATTACTTATCTCGTGGAAGTGATGTAATGTTACCATCCTTTCTGATTGGAAGTAGTGTTTTATTATATATGGCTAAATATTTGTGACATTCTTAAATTTTATTTTGCTGGTGGTTTAGGTTGGTGGCAGCTCATATTCATCCATGTATTCTAGTAGGGGTATGAACGGTAGTAGCACTTATATGAGTGGTAGCGGTGGTGGATCTAGATCTTATTATTGAGGTAAGTCATCTTATTCTTTAGGCGGTTTTTCTATCCTCAAATGTCATCTTTATATTTCTCCCAGTTGGATGACGTCGAAGATTGCACACCTGGTCACCGGTGCATTTCTCTAAACATATCTAAATGTAACAGGCTGGCTGCTGTTGGATGTGAATTTTGTAGCTTATGGACGTCCTGATGGCCGTCATTTTGAAGAAAAGATTATTGCTGAGTTATAGACTGATTTGGAATTTTCCACTAATCAAGGATTACTTCAATCCAAGATATCTTGGATCTTCTCTTGATACAGTTGAAGTTATTCAATTTATGAGGTTAATTCTAAATGTACAGAGGAGTGTCAAACATGAGGAGTGTCAAACATGTGATTTGTAATTAAAACCTAGTTTCATATGATAGCTTCTGGCTCTGTTCATTTGGAAAGAAAATAAGGTCCATGGATTTGGATTTTTTTTTGCTGTCGAAAAAGTTGGTTTATTAAATTGATTTTTTGTTAGTTTTTATTAGTTTATTTTTTTGTCAGTCGAATTATCATGAACATGAGTGAATTATCCTGCATTTCGTTGAGCTAGCAAGTAGCAACCATATGGTAAGTGGTAACTTCGTGTGGTTATATGTTGACCTAGGAAAGAGAGGGGTAACTAAGACAATAAAGTGGGGATGCGTTGACTCCATAAATATCTCAAATAAAAGTAAATTATTTTTGAAGATTTGATGATCGTAATTGATCAAACTATGTTTATATTCATAATAATAATGAGTATTTTCGGTCCTTGTGAATATAACTCAGTTGACATAGACAATTTATTGTTATATGCAGGGGTTGGGGTTCGAATTTTGGATTACAAAGTTCCAAAGTAGTATTGGCTTATTTATTTAGTACTATTTTTAAATTTGGAAAAATATATATATATTTTTGACAAATACTTAAATGTAGTTTTTTTTATCAATACTTAAATGTCGTTTTATTCATTGTATTTAATGTCCTCCATGATTTTAGTTTTCTATTTCTAGATTTATAATTTTGGTCCTCAATTTTAATGTCAGAATTATTTTTAGTAATAGAAAATTTAAATAGGTTTTAATGACTCGTTAGGTTAGGAAATATGCTCCAGCCGAAGTTGAACTTACGTTGTTGAGCCAGCTTCTTACCAATTTTTAGGGGATTAGATTTTTCTTTACTCATGCATTTATGGTTGTATTTTGATGATGTAGCAAGTGATACGCGGCAACTCATTTTATATTGGGACGTTTATTTGTATTATATGTAATCAAAATACAACTAAATATGTGTTATCAAAGCAATCAAACTTATACTAAGAAATTAGACTCATGTGGTTAATGAACTTTACGAAAGAACGAATTGTTCAGGAGAACCTGAGTTCGATTTCTGATTGAAACAATTCTTTGTCAGATTATACTTATTTCATTGTCAAACTCTAGATAACCAAAGTCCATTCCCCCAAATCGGAGGGATAAAAATAAAAAAAGCAATCAAATTTAGTGGAAGACACTATCTATTATTTATCAATTTATTTCAATTGGATCAAATGTAGTTGTCACATAATTCTGGTAACAAAGATCCGAAAGGGAGCATATTCCTCTTTAGTGGTTCCTTAGTGCGCTTTTTGTTTTGTTCTTTTTATGTAAAAAATGTAATTGACACGATAACATTTCAATTGTCACCACCAACATGGACATGGTGTTCGCAGGGACATTGCTAAAATAGTATTATAAAAAAAGTTTTCCCAACAAAATTAAAGATTATGTACTATTTCTCTTAAAGTAATAGTTTTAGTAGTATTATTTGGACAAATTTTATTAGATCATATTTATTTATAACCCTTACAATCGTTAAATAGAATAGAATGAACCACATCCCTGTGGACTTATCTCAATTCGTAGAGATATTGCATATATATGCAGGGACCGGGGTTTGAACCCCAGATACTCCACTTCTTCACAAATAAATTATGTGAGCTCTAACCACTGGACTACTTAACTAAAAAAAAAGAATAGAATGAACCGCCAACCTCCTCTAACATTTTATTCTACTTATTACTCTGAAAAAATATTCATCCTTCATTTGTTCTAATCTAATTGACATCTTTCATGCATAAATTTTTTTGGAAAAAATCTAGTGTGGCTACAACCACACTATGCCATTAATCGGATCCGATTCTAGATGTTGGGAAGATTGATATTGTGATTCTTTCTCAAGGAAAAGAGCTTGGTTCTATTCATGTTCTTGTTCATTTAGAAGGTAGCTCAACCTTAAAATAAAATTAGAGAATAATGGGGTGTTAGTACATCGCTTAGTTCAAAGTTCTTATCTTTTAGTTAAAATTAATTGAGCTACCCTACCCTCCAAATTGTCATGTTAGTACATTCCCATTTTATTTTTATTTTTATGGCCAAATAGTTTAAAAACCAATAAATTCATATTTTTAAGATAAATAAGTAAGATGTAAGAGTTTGTACTCCAACCAACCCGTGTAATAATTATTGTGTAGGAGAAAAAGACACAAAAATAGTAGAAGAAAAAAGAAAAAGGAAAACATGAAACGTGTCGTAAATTGGTAGTTCATGGTGACGATGAAGCATTACTTTTAGCATTTGTATCCAACAAGTTCATCGTGAAAAAAACATGAAAAGCTACCAATGTGGTTCTTCTTCTTCTCATCACACTGTCCTTCGTCAGAAAAAAGCCACCAAATTTCCCATAATCTCATCATGGGTCGTCGTCAAAACGACTCAGATTTCGGTAAATTCACCCTCCTCATCTTTTTCATGATTGGCGCAATCTCATGTTCCGCGCTGTACTTTTTCCTTACCATGGTCTTCAGACAGAGCAGTACTGAATCCGTGTCAACAATGTACGAGGTTTTGGATGAAAAGAATGGTTTTGAAGGAAAATGCTGTAGAGGGGTTGAGCATTTGGAACTATGGGGTGATGCTGTTAAATGGGGTGATGATTTTAAGGTTAATTCTTCTGAGGAATGTTGTAGGGCTTGTAAGAATATGTGTCGCGGTGATGGTCGTGGTTGTTTGTGTAATTCTTGGGTTTGGTGTGGTGATAGAAATGCTTGTGGACCTAGATTTGGTGAGGTATTATTGTTGCAATTCTATCTTTTTTTTTTAATTTTATTTTAGTTTTACCACTTTAGATGATTATATCTGATTCTAGATTGTAGTTAATTGACCATATTATAACAAAAGCTTTAGGATTTAATTCATGTATACAACATAGTGAATTATAGAGCATTCTGGCGCTGACCCTACTTAGTAGGATAATACTCGGTTGTTTGTTGCTGTTACAACATCGTGAATGTAAAGATTTTTTGTAGTTTAAATCAATGGTAGTAAGTAATCATCATATTATTAAAAACTATTTGAATTTAATTATAACTACTTATAAAGTCACACATATGTTACCGAGAGTAATTCGTTGACGGTGTATCAAAATTAAACTTACCGTGTATATTATGTTTCTGTCATGTTAGTTATCAAACACCGACTTTGTAGTGCATTTAGACTCAGCTTGAATTGTTGATTGATTAATTATGATAAAAGTTGTTGATTATTTTTTGTTTTTAATAACAGCAGAAAGTTCAGCTCAATGATTTAGGGAACCTTTGACTGACTAGTGACTGCTTTTTGTTGTACATTTGTCTGTATATATGAAGTAACTTTATGTTGGTAAACTGTTGCTTCTTTTACACCCTTGTCAATTCATTTGAATTCAATTTCTCATAGATTTATTTATTACCAAAAACTGCATAGTGGTTAAGATTCATTTTAGTCAGTTGAAAGCACTTAAATGACTTGATTTAGGTTGACATTTTTTGAAAATGTTTTCCCTCTGCATATTCTTAAATTGTTAAGCTTATGACCCTTATAGCTACCTTTCTAGCAATTCTTTCAATTTTTGCCTACTTTCTAGTTGGTCTGTTTATTGAACACTTGATGCATAATGAACTTGTAGAAAAGCTTATAACAAACATCATTTTTTATTGATATGAATCTAGGTGGTTTAAAGCCTTTTTGCTTTAACTGAATTATACTCATAAAAAGGTTATGATTTATATATTTTTTTGGGAAATCTGTTTCATACTGCAGTACCAAGATATACTCTTTTAGCTTGTGTAGTTTATTATTGCTTGAAATGTAGAATAGTTTGAGGATTCGTTCCAGTCTCTTAGGCGTAGAATGTCATATGCACTTACCTAATATTATACCATTATCTACTTGCATTTCAGTGTTGGTTAAAAAGACAAAAAGATGCTTTAAACCCTGATCGACTAGGCTCGGGAGATAGAGTTATGTGGACTTCTGGATTTGTCTTTGATAAGGGCGAGGTAAGAATACTGTGTTATTGTAATTATTTCTCTCATTGATATGTACTGAACATACCTATTTGAGATATGTATCTGTGTCAAATTATTTTATATGGATTTAAAAGTATTACGTCTCTCATTCTCTACTAGTTATTTGATCAATGTTTTGTGAATCCAACTTTATGCTTGAATCACTTCATTCTAAGAACTGAATATGTATTAATGTATTTTGTTTTTTCATGATCTTGAAACTGTCTATAAGTGTATTTAATTTGTAAGCAATGTATTATGTTCATGATAGTGCACTCAATGTATATTATCATTATACATTTGTTCTGTTTGCTTCTTTAAATTATGTGATTGTTACATATGTATTTTTGTTTCTCTATTTTTTGAACTATATATTCATTTTTTCATTATACGTTTGTACTTTTAGGGAGTTGTTGGTTTGGAAACTGACTACGGGATTCTTCGCATACAAGTAAGTATTTCTCTACATCTCCACTTTATTGTTTGTCTATGATGCTCATTGCACACTTTACCTTGTTATTTTGTATTCAAAATGCTGAATATGTCTTGCATTTTGTCATATTTCTATTGTCTATTTCTTAACATTTAATCTGGCAAATGAGACATGTCCAATGCAGATGCAAAACCCATCTAAAAAGTTTACAATATCCGTAGATTGCTTCTTCAGACCTCTATGTATTTGTGAGTGTCTTGCAATAAATAAAGGACTTTGCGGAGCTTATGTTAATACTTTGTTTGGTTGATAAACTTTACATTAAAAAGTTCCTGCTGATAGCATCAGCCACAGGTTTGAACAGCATGGATTGGAAATATTTTACTGGGTAGAAGATCACTTTGAGGACAATATTTATAAAAGTCTGTAAGGGTAGTTTTTCGTTGCATTTAAGCTTGGATTGCAAGTGTGTAAAAGCTCCAAGGAACATGGCTTCTTACTTCGGTTGATAAAAGCCCTATTTGCTAAACAGAGTTTGGGGCATGTTCAATATCAGAGTGCAACTTTAAATAGCCAAAAAAGTGACTCTAGTATTAGTGTAAACCAGTATTCTCAAATAGCGGCTATTGCGTAGCGCAAATTGAACAAATTGCTATTGTTCTGTGATACGCTATTTAGTATAGTGTTGTCAAATAGTAGCTATAGCGACGCTATAGCAGTGTAGCATAGTCGAATTCAAACAAAGCACTATTTTCTGCTATCCGCAATTGACAAGACTGGTATAAACTGTACCGAGCAGTAGTTATACCTTTAAGTCATTCCATACATCCTCATCTTGTCTTCATACTTTCCATTTGTTGGAGTGTGTGGCTATGTGGAAGGAGGTATTTAGGTTTGAATTCTGCTTCTAGTTTTGCCCTTGTGAGAATTAGGATAAGGATTCTATACTCTCTAGGTATCAATCATGCTGTTAACGTGAATTGTAATGCTATTTCACGACTGGTATATGAATTCTAATAATCTAATGTTAATATAGTTGCTTGTAAGATAGGTTGAAAGTTGGAAACTGGGAACTTGTGTTCTTACCCTGATTAGTTTTTTTATCTATGTTTATTACTAGAGTTGAACGTGAATGTCATTTCCTTAACCCTTTATGAACTTTTATTTCTACAGCTTTTGCCACACTGTGCTCCACATTCTGTTTCCTACATTCTTGAACTGTTGGGATTGCCAAATTGTGTTGGTTGCCAGATTTATCGCGCTGAAACCCGGGGAATTCTTTGGGATGAAGAGGGAAACCACATAAAAAAGGTTAGGTTCATCATGTAAATAAAAGTGCAAATTGTCATGGCAGAGTCCTGAAAGTGAGTTTATAAGTGGTGGCAGTCTTCATCTAATAAGACAATTTTGTAAGGGTTGACTTAAGCCCTACCGAAATTCTAAGAATTTTAAACAGTCTTTGCATTTGCAAGAGGTTGATTTCACAGCTTATACTTGTGATCTCCTAATCACATGGCTGCAACTTTAACTTACACGAATGATTATACAAAATTTTGCGTCTATATTATGTGGACAATGCTAAAGAACCTAGGTCTACCTTACATGAAAATGTCTTGAAGATGCTCATATGTTATCCTTCTCCCTTTTAAAATTCTAATGTGTATTTTTAAATTTGAATATGATGTAGGCTACATTTGGACCACCATTTGCATTAGTTCAAGGAACATTGGAATCCCATGGGTTTGAATTCAAGGATATTCCAAAAGAACACTGTCCTGCCATAAGAAGAGGATCTGTGGCATGGGTTGGTTCTGGTCCAGATTTCTTCATCAGCCTTGCTAATCACAAGGAATGGAGAGATTCATACACTGTCTTTGGCTATGTTCTATCTGAAGATATGGAAATTTTAGAGAAAATTTCTCATCTTCGAACTAGATCAGAGATTTGGAGTAACATTGCTGTCTCTCTCTTAAAAAAGCCGATTTTCTTACGGTTCCGAAGAATAAGCACATGAGCCACGAGGTGCCGAATCTGTTAGATTGTTCTGTTCATTATCTCTACATACTTGAATGCATAAAAAGGGATTCAAATAAATTTAGGTTTTACAGCACAAAAGTTATAGGTGATTTCAAAACAAATAGAGTTGAATATACTTCAACTAGTTTGATAGGTATGTGACTTTGAGGATTTTTCTTGATTTGTTTATCTTTCTTTTCCCTTGAAGAAACTGATATAGATGTAAAGAAAAAGAATGCATACAGGAAATGAAAAAAAAAAAAGTTTCAAAGATACCAGAAGCATTATGAGCTAAAAAAACTAGTAGATATTTCATAATTATGTGGACATCGACTTTTATTGTCTATATTCACCATATCTTTCATAATCCTCATCAATCAACTCTATCTG
>Ga0315914_1001211_pt1 | contig 37635 bp, 15 predicted proteins | sample MpolenodulesMG_FD_203920 | JGI IMG/M metagenome (GOLD analysis project Ga0315914, IMG submission 203920) | Medicago polymorpha root nodule microbial communities from Los Angeles, California, United States - elongated nodules | ecosystem: Host-associated > Plants > Roots > Nodule | place: USA...
ATCCCATTCAAGATTGCATCATCTACATTCAAATGTAATTGTCACTGCTATATATATGAAGAATCGTAATTGGACTACCACTATTTAAAATATTGGACATGCATGTAGCTGCAAAGGAATTAATTAAGATTCAAAAAAGTCATAAAATGAGATGATTATCGACATTGTGGGGCTGCTGGTGGAACCCACTGTGACCTCATATGCAGCATTGAATAGATTGTGGTTTTGCCATGTACATATAGGGTGGGGCCAATTTGTGTAGAAAAAAACAAAGTTTAATTAACAAGTAGCCATTGCTGAGGAGCTTGTGGTTGTGCATTCATGTTATGTTGCATGAAATCCAAGAAATACACACAGACATAAGAGAAAGAAATTATATTCTTCAAGAAAAAATAGTAGTACTATAATAAAAGAAGTAACACTAGTCAATTTTATATATAGGATGGAGAAAGTTGTTTCAAGAGTGAGTCTAAGTAGAGTTATAAGGCTTAATAATTACTCCTCCCTTAAATAATAAGTGATGTTTTTGTCAAAAAATATTGTTCTAAAATAATAGAACCATTTTATTTTTCAATGAAATGTCAATTACTTTTTTTTAGTTGTAACTCTAATTAATATTACTTTTATCACTTTCAACTCAATATATTCAACTTTACATTTATGATAATAGTGAGTGATCTAATACATGATAAGAGCACTTATAACCATTTCCCCCTCTTCATCACTTATACATATTTCTTATAATATGTGTGAAATGAGCAAATTGTTCACTCAATTTAGAACGGAGGGAATAATTTTTATAAAATTTTAAATTATTTTAATGTTTTATCAAATATTTCAATTGAATGTAACTTAAAAAAAGGAGAAAAGAAAATGATTATTAATAATAAGAGTAATATTAATAATCATTTCAAAATTGTCTTATTGAGATATGAACTAGGCCTCTTTTGAGGTTGTCAAGTCAAATTTTTATCGCTAAGGTGACAACATGATAGAGTTTATCAATCTAATGTAATATAAATATTTCTAACATATAAAGTCATATTTTTATTACTAAGTTGACACGTCATGAGATGAACTAAATATAATTTTTTTAAATTTCAAAAACTCATGATAAAAGTAACGAAAATTTTAACCAACAAATCAAATTTTGAGCTTATTTTTTCAGAAACTTTTATAATATTTTATATATGCCAGCAAAAAAAAATATCATTCATATATGTGTATATGTAGATTTAATAGCAGAAACTAAATCTCTACGTGGAAATATTTTGTAGGGACAAAAATGTAATATTTAGATTCTTAATGCTCTCTTTGCTAGTTTTGTTTTTTTTTTTTTGTGTTGTTGGTTTCCTTTTGTTGTAATTTGACTCGTGCTGGGAACTATTCTTTGCACAACTGGTGCTAGAATAGTTTGTTATCATAATAAAAAAATATTTTAGCTCTTAAAAAATTGAATTTTTCTTTCAAAAAAAAAATTGTAAGGAGATAAGATTATTTAACTTAATTGACCCAGTTTTTTATTTAAGCTGGACCAAATAATGCAAGGTTCAATGTCAAATTCAGATGAATATTTTCACCCAAACAATAAAGTATTGTCCATTGAATTATGTTTTACAGACAAAATATCTTTGACATTTGAAATTATTATAATCAGATGAATATTAAAATATTCATGAAAAGGGGTCACGAAAGTTTAGAAACATACAAAGATAATATATTTTGATTCGAATATTATTTTTTTTTGTTAAACGTGTTTTAACCTTGTTAAATAATTTTTTATTTCCCCTCGAAAAAAAAAATTATTTTACCAAAATGATCTTTTTTTTTGTCCAATTCATCTATCAAATTTCTTAGCCATCAAAGGAGTAGTAATTCCTTGATCTTATTTTCCAAACTTCGAAGTAGGTCCGCATATAATCGACTCGCCATTTTGAAGCTTCAAAATAAACAAAACAACAATATCAAAGTGTACTATCTTTTTAACACCACTTGTTAAAATTAAGAGAATATATAAACATCAAACACAATCGTTTATCAGGTAACTCTCCACAATAGAATGAAGAAGACGAAAGATATGCCAATGAAAAAAGATTGGACAAAGAATATCATTTTGAAGAAAAAAAAAATTGTTTAAGAAGGTTAAACGAAAGTTAATGGAAAAATATAAATTCGGATCAAAATATATAATTTTGTATCTTTAAAATGAGGGTTGTGTATGTTTTGAAACATGAATGGAGGGGGTTGTAATATCATTATATTTGAAGCGAAGCAGGGTGAATGCTTGCATATGAATGGGGTAGCATTGGCTTCCCCAAATGAGAGAAAAAAAAACTTCAATAATTAGTATAGATTTGTAAGTAGCTACCCCATTATTTTTTTACTTGGCTACTCCAAACAATTTTGTTGGTTTAAAAAGGGATGATATTAATAAAATATTGATAATCTATTTAGTTTAATGTCAATTATAGATAAATTTCACTTATTAAAATTTCATAGAGCTCAACTTTATACATAATTTCCCTAAAAAAAAAAAAAAACTTTATACATAATTATTTTTAGATTTTATTTTCTTCGTTGTCGTTTCATTAAATATAAGTAAAAACTATTGTAAATTTATTTTATTTATTGATTAAGTTTAATATATATTTTTTAAATATATTTTATTTCTTGTTTATATTTGGCCTCCTCATAAAAATTGTGTTAGCTTCACCGCTGAAGAGAAGAGGGTGTAATTTTCTTTTTTTTTATTTGATGAAACTTTGAAATTAGTATTCATTGAATGTCCTTTTACCTTTAAATTTCTATTCAAAGAAATGATACTATTTTCTTTTTAAGAAAGAAAATGATAATATTATTGACCTTTTTCTCCAATTCTCATTACGCGTCTTTTGCTAGGAGGTCGGTTTAGGTTCCTGGAATCTTATTATATATGGTGACAATAGTGTCTTAATCATTTTGACTAATAACTTTATATGTATAAAATATATCAAACCCCCTTTAAAAAAAATTAATAATTAACCAAACCTTTCATATAGATAAATGCAAGTATTCATTCATGTATTGATTACATACTCGCAATATATGGCTGTAAAGCGCCAACGGTTCTTAGTCAAAAGATCATAAGGAAAAAAAAATGCACTATGCTTTAAAAAAATGGCAATGTCTATGAATTATTATTAAGTTACGAGTTTCTTTCACATATTAAACTCTCTTACGGACTTAAATCCTAACATTAACCAATATAAAATATTATAGTAATTATTTTAAATTTTAACCGTGTGATGGGGCAAGTTTAGTGGATCGTATCATGAAGTATCTATATTAGATTATTTGTTGTCTTCTAGACCGAGATTCTCTCATGTTAGAGAAATTCTGCGATCATGTAGCCAACATGTTTAGGTTGTACGTCCAATCTTGATCAAGCATCTAGTTTTTATAGATTGTTGGATCATGATCAGAAAACTTTAAATACGCTATTTTGGTAAATGCAACTTCGTGTTCAATGCAGGGAATCCGTGTGCTTCTCTCCTCCCTTCTCCTTCATGGTAGCAATAGAAAATTTTGGTGCTTATACGTTTTGTTATGCTTCGGTGTCTATAATCTTTCAATAGATCTGGTTAATCTACAAAATTCTAATAGTGAAAATTAATTAAAATTGTTGTAACCTGCATCAATTTGAATGAAGTATATCTTTCCTTATTGTCATTACTCACAATTTGAACAAAGAAATGGAATATGAAAACTTAAGATGATCATGTCTACTTGAGCTAATCTTTTTTCTTTTTGGTAGAAAAGGAATATCTACTTACTTGAGCTACTCTAACATATATTTTAAGTAAAATGTATCTCTTTATTACATATAGACAAATAACAAAATATTTAGAAAATATTTTCTTAAGAGGCAATATTGTCAAAATAAAATTCTTAAGAGGCCCAGTACCGACAAAGAAATATTTAATACTATTGCGATGTACTAATGTAATTGTTGGAAACATATTTGGGTGTCAAGCACTCAAGAAACCAGATATGAATGTACATAACTGGAATTTATTTAGTGGAGGACCCAGAAAACAAAATATGTGGTAGTAATAGATGTTAAGAATTACATATCTATCAAAATAAATAACTTTATGGAGTTGTTATTTTTTGAAGATTAATTCAATACTTATTATAAATTTTACTAATTGTTTTCATATGGTAGGGGTGAATGTTTGATAAAAAGGACATTTTAAATGAAACAGATAGACTTTCATTCAAAAAATGAAAAGTGTCAAATTCTATGACTTTTTTTTTAAACCTTTGTTTAATTCTATGGCATGTTTTGTCCCCATGACAAAAATCGAAAATTTACAGATGTAATATAAAAATTACTCTTCCATGTTGCAAAGTTGTATTTTTAGTTGTTTGTATAAAGTTGCATTTAAAAATTACTCTTTGATGTAGTAAAAAGTTGTATTTTTAGTTGTTTGTAGGTTCTCTTTTATTAAATTAATCATATTTGAGTCGTTGTCAGACATAAATGTAATCACCTCTCTCAATTGAGATTCGTAGAGTCGTAAAAGAAAATTGAGATTCGAAGAGTCTTAGACCATCTACAATGAGGAGTCATTCCCATATTTAGCATCATGCTAAATAGGCACCCCAATTGTGACACCAATTAATACGGTACTTATAAAGATGAGCGTTTTTATACGCACCCTCTCTCCTATTACTCATGGGTCCTACATGTAAAATTAATTTTATTTTTTTCTATATTCAATTGTTGCATTATTTTAATATTAAAAAGTAAATTATATATTAGTTGCAAGAGTAATATTTAATCAATCAACGTTAAATTTTCAACAAAAACTTTTTTTAAAACAACGAATAATTTACCCATCTGAATGAAGAAAAAAAACAAATATACAGTGATTGGATTTAAACAAAACAACAAATAATTTACCATCATTTATTTTATATTGTTTTTTCAAGTTTTAACTTTTTTTTATAATTTATAATTAAATTAATTCAATATTTTAAAATTATATAATTATGAATGAATATATAAATTATTGTTAAAATTTAATGATGCAAAGTTATTGCAGAGAACCAATTAATAATTATTTTGAGATGCTAGGTTGAAAATATTTGGTGCTTATTAAATATTAATTATAAAACGAATGATGTATACGATCAGAGCCAATTTAAACACTCAAATAGAGTGTTGCATTGTGGATGGTCTTACCATTCTTTCAAACATCTTTTTCACTGAAGTATTTTGAGACATATCAAACCATTGTGTTAAGTTAACACTTCATTGGACAATTTAACCACATTTATAAGTCAACTCTTTAATAAAACACCATATTCTCTACACTCTCAACATTATTTCCATCCATATATTGTTTTGTAGATGTTATCCAATCCAAACCAACATCATATATTCATGATCACCAATTATATGTCTCCAAACCATCCATTTCAATGTTTCTATCACCAATCACTTTGGGTGAAAAGGAAGCCTTATCTTCGTACTACAAATAAAGTCCTCTTTTTGACGAGAAGGAAGCCTCCAAAAACCTCAGTACAGGTCGCAATAGCTTTTTCTTAATTCAATTTTAATTATATGACAAGATAATTATGTTTGATAAGGAAAAAAAAATGTTATGTTCCATAAATCTTAAGGCATCATCTTTGGGATTTGAGCAACTTACTATTGAAATTGAACATCACGTCTTAACCTAAAATTTTAAGGCATTATGTAAATGGATAAAAGGGGTGGCCCTGTGGGCAGGCTCGAGGGGCGGGAGCCCAAGGCACCATTTTCATAGGGGCGTCAAAATTATTATTATTTTTATGTAGTAGTTAGTACTACATAGATATTTTTTTCTAAATTGCTTTGATTAATTACATTGAAAATATATTTTTAAAGAACCTTGATTATGAATGAATCTTTTTCAGTAAAAAATACAAGAAGAAAAACATTCAAATAATTAAAAAGACATAATTTTATTAATTCTCCCAGGGCACTAAAATTTTTAGGACCGACCATGAATGGATATGTCCACTTATATGGTGTTCAACATCCAATTTTTCATTCAATATGATACTTTACTCACACTTGATACGTCAACAAGTATAATATTTGTAAAATATACATTTGTGTTGCAGTTCAATCTTTTTCTTTTTTTTTTGTGATAGAATGGTCATGATTGAATTCATGACTCTAAGCGTATGCAAAATTAAAACGAATGTGTGATGTTTTATGTTCTCAATTGGACACATACGGCATACCCAATCCTTAATGGACTCCACTACAAAGGCATGCACTCGAACGTTGCAATGACAATTCGTACCCAAGTATTACCTCTTAGAAATCACAAGCCGTATGATGAAGATTAGTTGGTAATTTGTCAATCTCGGCATGAATCTCTCAACGACCTCGACATATTTTTCACACATTTCTATTGAAATAAACCTATCAAAGAAGTTATGCATAAGAAGAAAGATATACAATCTAGGTGGCGTTTGTGATGGGAAAGTAGAAAGTTTTCCTACCATGGGAAAGTTGTGTTGTAACCCATAGGTGGCAGTTTTACAGGTTGAAAGTAGCTTTTGTTTGGTTTTTCTAAGGGGCAAACAAATTATAATGGAATATTAAATTAAATTTGGAATCATACCCCCCTTTAATAGAGATTACTACAAAAGTATCAAAGTTGGTATCATACACTAGCAGTGAAGCTGCTGAAGGCACTATTTGAACCAAAATTCATTTTCTTCCACTTTTACCCTTAATTAAAATTCAGATTTCAAAGTTGGTAATAAAATAAATGAATATTGCAGGTGTGTTTTTCTTCATAAAAAAAATAAAAGAATAGTTGCATTATACCATTGTTACGTTATGCTTTTTTTGTTTTGTTAAATAGATAGAAGAGTTACGTCCAGATTTTTTTTTATGTTTAACTTTAATAAGTTTAAAAAACTGAAATAAAATAATATTAAAATAAGATTTTAGAAAATAAAAGTTATTTAAACAATAATAACTAAAAGACATATTAAATTCCTTCAAAAAAAAGACATATTAAATTAATAATATTTATTATAAATTAAAAAAAGTTCTTTTATATCATTTTATAATAATTATACTAAAATAAAATGAAAATAAATACTGAAATATAAAATAAAATATATACTAAATAATATATAAAAAGATATATTGAATTAATAAAGGCCCAAAGTTGTGTAGAAAATCCAATAAATAAAATAACATTTTCCCTATACTATGTGGGGTCCGAATTTTTGGTAAATGTCAAAAAACAAAAAGTTAAGAAAAGGTTGAAGGTAAACAATCTCAACCATTCAATTTTTTTAATAATATATCTATGGTCAAAATCTGCCTTTCCCATGGTGGGAAAGGATTATACCTTCCCATGGTAAATGCCACCTACAATCTATTCTATTAAACATTCCACCAACCCTATTGAAAATTTGATTGAGAGTTGGAGTGTTTGCGAGTAACATCTTGCGCGTGAGGATCGCTACCTCCATCTTCCGTCACTTGTCACCAACTCGACTATCGTTCTTGGTCCACCTCGAATAATTGTAGTCGTGTGTTATGATCCATTCCAACATTTTTCCATCCATAAAACTTCTTCTAACATATTTGAGATTGTAGAGTCGAAAGCACAACACCACTCGTAAGAAGAAAATTCATGAGCATGGCGGTTCTTCCTCCTCCACAACCTTTTGATGAAACAACTACAACACCATCACCAACACCATCATTGATCAAATGATGTCATAATATTTTGTCATATATCACGTATTTTTCGAAGTTATTAATCTCGATGTAGTTTTTCTTATAGTTGTTTCTAGGTCTTCCCTTACGTCCAGAAACTTGATTAATCTTTATTTGATCTATATCCTTAATTAAAATTCTATAGGTCTTCTCTCTCCTTTTTCTCCAAACCATCTAAACCTGATTTCTATCATCTTTTATATGATAGGTGCTACTGTGACTTTCTTTCTAATATTATCATTCTTAAACAGATCCATCTGAACTACTCTAATTTATATATATTCTTCGAGTAAAACATTTATTTTGTCATTGACAAAAAACCAAATATTTGAAAATAAGTTTTCTAGAAATACCAGTGGCAAACAAAGAAAAGATATCAAAATACTATGAATGTAAATCGTATTAGGGCCAGTCCAACCATGCATGCACATTTAGTGAGAGGGACCCAACAAAAAGTAAAAGTGGTGGGTTGTGGAAAATTTGTTCAATTATTGAAGGTAACTGTAATAAACCAGTGATGATGAAGAATATAGGTTGTACTATTATTGTTGCTGTCAATGTGATAATAGCTAAAGAATAAAAAAGAAAGAAAAAAGATGAGCTCAGAAGTGCAAATTTTCGCAACCTAGGTTTGCGAGAGTGATGAACCCGTCAACACATTTAACACTTGTCTGTCATCACAGCTCAAAGTTGCACCAGCCGGGAATCGAACCCGGGTCTGTACCGTGGCAGGGTACTATTCTACCACTAGACCACTGGTGCTTTGATGCTAACTTCTTACGCGTTCGAATACATATAGGTTTCTTCAAAACATTCAGTATAAGTTTATTGTAGTTATAACCGAAAAATAACAGATTCTTTAATAAAAAAAATGGTCTACCTTTTTATTTCACTTTTCATAGATTTCGTTTTCCAAAGATAATCTTATTCAAGACGTGTCGAATGTTAAATATAAGTACAATCTTTAAACTTTGATTTTTAATATTGTGAAGACCAGTCATTTGATATAATTGCTTCTATTTTATTGTGGTGAGTACTATTCTATCACTAATTTAAAGTTAAAATAGACAAATATTAATGTCACACAGGGAGAGGGTGGAGCATATTGTGTTTTGAGATTGAGGATAAATTGCAATGTGAATCTTTGTGCTCTTAAGTCTTAACTCTCTTCTTTTGAAAGCATTTGCACCCATGTCAAATATTGTGTTATCATTGTCATCCAGATGGAGCAGACTATTATTATTTTTTTACAAAATAGAAATACTGTTATAACTTGTAATTCATTTTTTATTATATATGTCCACAAAGTTATCTTTTGCATTTGAATACCATTTATAATATATATTACAAAATTACTTTAGTTTCATTAATTATTTATAAATGAACCAGCTATTTAACGTCAAAAGTTTCATTTTTTTTTATTTGATTTGTTTTGTTTTTAAAAAAAATCAAAATGGAATATTAACCTATCCCCCAGCACAAGGTGTGCCAAATGAGATAGTTAATAATTACAACAATGTTTCAACAGTAATAACAACGGTTAGCCAACACCCAAACATAAGAAAGGGTTCTGGCACCAATCATAACACTTATAATGATAAGAGAAATGATATTTGTACAACCATTTTCTTACAACTTTTGGGACAGCCCTCTCTTTCATACACTCATTATGTTTTTACTTTCTCTCTCTGTTGCTTTGGTTTTCGTGTCAAGATATACATTTCTTTCTATATTCTTGGTTGTCCCATAAGTTGTAGAAAAAGGGGTTGTTCAAATAACACACCTCTAATGATAAATAACAAATTGAGCTTTATACCACCAATGAGAAAGAAGCTTGATGTTATCCAGAAGGCGTGTTTTCTTTGGCACGAAAAAGTTTGTCATTCTTTTCCTTCCAAATCACACAAGAAATAGCAAACCAGATTAGATGCATAAAAGAGCATTGCGACTTTGCAAGATCTGAAGATGTACCAAACTGAATAAAGTAGCCCACAATGGTTGAGGGGTCTGCTGAATGAACACCCAACCAATTACGAACTAGCTACCAAACATTACCAAAAAGGGCGCAAAACAAGAAGAGATAGCCATCAGATTCGATCGAACCACAACTGCTAACACACAACTGAGCATCCTGTTGAATAATTCCCCTTCGAAATAAATTTGTCTACGTAGGCAATTTATTCCGAAAGAGTTGTCAAGCAAAAACCGAGACCTTAAAGGGGACTTTTTTCCTCCAAAGAAAATTCGCAGAGACCAAAGGAGCAATAGGAGGAGTGAGAGGCAATCTATTAGATTTGTTTTTTTTCAACATATTTGTTTTTTATTATTATTTTAGAGAAAAATAAAATAATGGTAACCATTTGGATATAATTTTTTTCTATACTATCATAGTTTTTTATATGTAATTAATAGTTAAAAAATATTTTTGTTTCTTTCATAAATACACCTAAAATAAGTTTTGAATATAACATGGGCATAAATTTTACATGTTGTACTAAAGGTCCGTTTACTTTTTATCTTTTTAGTTTTTATTTTATTTTTACTTTAACTAATTTTTTTGTGGTGTCCGAGGTTCGAACATCAAACCTTTTTTATTATGCATTGTTCTTACTAACTGAAGCTCACGCAGACATTTTTACTTCAACTAATAAGCATAAGACTTTATTTTCCTCATCATCTTTTTGCAATTTTATTTTGAAAACACATTTAACGTTTTCAAAAAATATCGTTGATAATCTACACACGTTAGCACAATAAAAAGAGCGGAAAGACGGACACTTCAGTACCTGTCTTTTTTCTAATTTTTATAAAAATATTGATTCGTGAAAGGATAAATTGGTCTAAAAATAGATCTGATAAAGAAGTAATTAGCGTGTTATATAACTTTAAAAGTGTATATTTTGTTAGGAAAAAAAAACTTTGAAATTGTATTTGTATAATGGTATATTTTTTTCAAAAAAAATAAATATATTCCTTAAAAAAGATGAAATACTTAGATATTGGTCAACGGTGGACCACATAAATCACCTCCATTTTTGTAAGTATCCAATTCTTGTACCCAAAATCTTATAACCACACGAGTTTCTCCCCTTATATTCTTATAAAAAATAAATAACCCTAAAATGAACAAAACTGATTTTTTAAAAATAAAAGTAAAGAAAAAGACGAGTGCTTTTATTAATCTAAAAAGCAGGTGCTCTCAACCAGAATAAGTTCAAAAAATAAAAGTTTGGTTATGATAAAAATGTGAAACAAGATCCCTTAAGAACCACACGGCTAACACCACCAAAAAAAATTGTGAAACAAAAAAAAAAAAATCAACCCATCTATTTTGTCTAGTGCTCTAATCACTACCTGTGACTCAAACAAGGAAAATAGTTCTATTGATAAGTCCCTTTATCTGTGTACAATGACTAGTTCTTTATTAGCAATATATGATACAAAGTCTATGCTATTAAATAATCAAAGAATGAAGCATGTTTTTCCATACATGTTTCCGGGGGCATCATCAAGGCAATTTTGAATAGCCATGGACTCCACCAAAGATACTGCTGTAATAAATAGGTAAAATATCACATAAAACGAACAAAGTTACCTAATTTTCAATTTTTTAATTAAATAAAAAGGGGATTAACATTGCTTAACAAAAGAACAGTCAAGCATGAAACATTAATCAATTTTTCCCTTCACACTTCAAACATCAGTATTTCAGACACAAACTAAAATCAAATCTCACTATCATGATGACAACATGAACCAAGCCATGTTATTGCGTACTTTTTTTGACAAATTATATTTATGAGTCTAAAGCAAGATTCAATCAAACTTTCCTTAATGACTACTGCTTGATCTTATTAAACAATAGGGTCATCATATACCTGCACCCTCCTATGCCCAGCAAATGACAATGAAAAATAAAAAAACATTCAATATGCCAAATTCAATGAAGTCATAATTCAACACCCAATCGATTACACTATTTAGTGGAAATGATTAACCACATTCATCATGCAGCACAAAGCCAGTAAACAATTGTGTATCCCTGACTTCTCCAGTTGCCTCTCACTGAGAAAGCATATCAAACATTGTAGCTTTTCGTCAATTCTGAGCACATCAAGCAAGGCCATAAATATAACTACGGGAGAACACCCAATTGCCAAGGAAAACACAATTCAATGTCACAAACTTATAGGTATCCATTCCTGTAAGATGTCTAAATTATTTCTATTTTACACTTCAAAGCTACAAACAGAACAGAAGTATAAACTCAACCTCAGGAAATCACCTGATATATATATATATACATCCCTAAATATTGAACAATAAAAACGCATGTAGGAGAGGAAAAAAGTTACCAGAATATACATGCACTTTTGTACAAAATACCAACTTGAGCAAGAAACACCGAAACAATGATAACACAACACTCAACCTAGTTTAGTCTAGTTCGTTAGCATCTATGGCTACTACCAACATTTTCCTACTTATTTGGTACTCTCGTTTCTATCGTTCATCAATCTCTAGAAGAAACCCAGAGTTGATGGAAGGCATCTTCATTTTGAGATGAATGCACATTGATCTTACTTCTTAATTCTTACAAAATCGCCATCCTTTGGTAGCACCAGCTGAAAGGTAGGCAAGTCATAATATTTTCCATGTATTGACCATTATCGTTAGTGCTATTACATATTCACCATCCTTCATTGGCACTCAGTTCGAAAGTGGAGGAAAGTCATCTTCATTCTTCAAATGATAACCTTGCACTTCAATCCTGAATCTCAAACCATAGACACCCCCTTAAAGCAAAGGAAAACTAGGAGTACAAACTACAATCGTAGTGGTTTAAGCTCTAAACAAAGTTGCCAATGATTTAACATCATAAGGAATCTCTGCAGCAATGAATAAGCATCAAAGGAAAAAATTATTTTACCTTTTGGGATCCGCTACAGATAATGAATTGGACTTTTCCTCTGTCGCTATCTCCGTGTTAGGTACAGATACCCCAGAAGTAGAAATGCCTTGGTCTGGGTGATTGCTCACTTCAGTTCTTGGGGATCCACGAAGCTGAGGGCTACCAGAGCCAGACTCATGTTTATCAGACGAGTGAGGGAAACCATTAGCATGGCGTGCTCCCCACGTGGAAGGTTGAGAGAAATAGGTTTCTGAAGATCTGGGTCTACCATTACTAAGACCAGGATATACTTCTAGAGCAGGTTCAAAACTACCTTCCACAGACAAATTGACCTCTTGTGAAGCTAGAGCGAACCCATTGCTATGATTGTATCTCTGCAAATGCCCATGGGTACCGGGTGCAAGACCCCTTCCCCTACCCGGCATTGGCCTATTATCCCTGAATGGACGAGAAGTCTGCAAAATTATGAGATTAACACTTAAGTGACAACTGGATTATTGGAAAGCGCATTAAATATGTGTGTGAGTGAGTGTGTGTGTGTGTGTGTTTGTGTGTGTCAAATATTTTATAAGTGTCTATATGTGCATTCAGTTTTAATAACTATATAGATACCATATTAGGGAAGTATGCGCCTGTTCCTCGTGGCTTTCTCTTTTCTTCTGCGCCGAAAGAGGCCATTGGTAGAGTAGGATGGTTTACGAGGTAAAGTGGTCCCACAACACCATTTGAGTTTGTCTGGGGATGAATGCTGTGGTTCATCTGTAGACATTGACGAACAGTTTCCCACGAATTCCTATTATGAAACTTGGGAGACCTAGGAGGACTAGGTACCACAACAGGAGAGACAGGATAACCATTGCACATATGGCCATAATGTAGATTTGCAATGTGACTGTCATAATCCCCAGCAAGGTCCAACAATGATTTTGAAGCTTCAGTCCCCCCAGAAACACTATTACTGTATCTATCACTATGAAAGAAATCATTTTCAAGATTATTAGCAGCATCTCGTAAAACTGTTGAACCATTAGATGCCATATTCTTTTCATCAGTGTGTGATCTGTGAGAATTGCTTACCATACCATGCTTCTCTTTCTCATCATCAAATATAGAGTTTACATCAGTTTCGCTACAACTCCTACTTTCAGCTTTCCCATTCGAACAATGTGAAAAACCATTAGTGCTTGCAATGCCTAAGACTCCGGACGTTGCAACATGTTTAGAATCTTCACCAAGTTTGTAAATTGCAACTGTATTTCCATCTCCAGAGGAGTCGAATGATGGCCCTTCCAAAGAACAGATATCTTTTACTACGAATCTTTCTCTTTCACTTCTAATTTCATAATTATGTTGATTTCCAGTTATCATATCCTTGGATCCAGTAGATAAACACAAAAATGAATTGTCTTCATTCCCTTGATTGCTTCCATGCCTATCCAAAGTGTTTGCAAAAAACCTATTAAGCTCATCTGCTATTCTATCTTCCGGTAACATTAGAATCCAGCCAAGTTTACGGGCACCATACTTAAATGCACTGCGTATTCGATAGAAATTACCTGAAATAAATAAATGAATACCACCATTGTAATATGACATTAGACGACATGAATGGATCATTAGACAAAAGCAAGGTACCTATGACTAATTCTTTTATGCCCTCTGATCCACGGATAGTATACAAAATCAAAACAAATTATGCAAATCAGCAGCAGTGCTAAAGTGGGAGTGTATGTAAAGGCAGTAGACAAATGTTACTAGTTGTGGTAAGAGTAGACACGATTGTCTACTGAATTTATGTAGGCGCAATCATGCAGAGAAGGAACGGAAAGAAAGTAACCAATCCACTGCGGCATTTTTACAGATAAATAAATGGTGGTTAAGTTATTATGCCTTTGATCTAAGCATAGCTCAGCAAATAGCTAAGGACATTATGAATTCAAAACAAGAAAAACATACATAACAATTTCACCCATAACTGTTCTAAGCCCTACTGTTCATAGAAAACAAATAATGAAAGAGAAATATAAATACAAGCACATAAAGAAGACACACTTCAATATAGGATCATCAAGATGAAGAATGACAATTGTAAGCTTCCTTGTTTTTATCAATTTCTAAGACAATCTAAAGTAACATCTTCAATGTACTGAACTTTACCAACCGCCGTTTCCTTTCAAGAACTACAAAGCACATCCATTACAAACCGTGCTGGCGCGAGTTGTGAGGATTATTGTCTATAGTTGTAATTTTCTGAGGCAATATACAAGGGAAAAACGTACATTCTAGGAAGCCATTCCTGGTAAGTATGATGCCTTTGTCCATATATCGAGTTGGTGGGGGGATAGCCTTTCTAACCAAAAATGAGTGGTGAACAGTCATAAAGTCAGTTATCAAAAATGACTAGGTCACAGATGGGATTGAGATTAAGTATCAAGTCTTGAAGCAGTAAACTGTGCCCTAAAGGAGTCACCACAGATCATAGAGATATAGATATTTCCAAGGATAGGTAGTCCATCAGTATCCAAGTCTCTATGATTTGGAGGGAGGTGGCGATTTTAGCTGCATCTTATCTCATAAATCGTTTACCTTCTAATGTCCTTGCCTCCAAAACTCCTATGGAAGTTTTGTCTTCATTATATTCTGACGTGTCCACCTCCAATAATCGTCGCTCTACCTAGGGCACATTTTCTTCTCCTATAGAGTTTGATGTTTAATTTATCTCCATAATTAGCTTCTAGTTCCTTCTATAAATAAGAATCTTGTTACTGTTTATTTCGAAATTCATCCTACTTAATGCAGGGTATTTGTGGGATCTAACGGGCCGTATTCATTTCCGAACCTTCCGTCGTTCTTCTCTGCCAAGCCAACAACTGAATCCTCCAATTCCACTGTTCATTATGTTTTGTTGTCTATTGTTTTTCCAGCTTCTAAGTAGTCTCTTCTAGCACCACAAACATTGTAAAAGTATTTGGCCTCTATATTTCCAAGGATAGACTTGTTTCCAAGGATAAACTCATCCATGGGTCCAAGTTTTCCCTCTATGTGAGTTAAACCATCTTATTTCCTTAGTTCACATCTCTTAGAATTTGGGTTGGGCCTAACTGAACCTTACAAAACCGGCATGTAAGGTGAGGGCTACATAGGTCATATCTCTAGGCAATGAGGGACTAAATCCACCCCTTCAGACCCAACACAATGAAGGTGTTGGAGATTTCAATGAAGGAAACCCAAATGCCGCAATTAGGCGGCTGGGGGCGGACTGCAATGAAGGCAGAATTTCCAACACACTCCCTCACGCTCGGGCCCAACGAGCCAGAAGCGTGGACAGTGCGGAAACATAACAACATATCTAGTATAGACTCTGATACCATCTTAGAATTTGGGTTGGGCATAAACCTTACAAAACCAGCGTGTGAGGTGAGGGCTGCCCAAACTTTATAAACACTACATAGGCCATATCTCCAGACAGTGTGGGACTAAATCCACCCTTTCACACCCAACACAATGAAGGTGTTGGAGGCTGCAATAAAGGCAACTCAAATGCCTCAATTAGGCGGCTAGGGGCGGATAGCGAGGAAGGCTAGGGGCGGATAGCGAGGAAGGCGGAATTTCCAACAACCTCCCCTGCTACTTTCCCTCTTGGTGTTTGCCCCTCTCTATTCACACAACACATAATCCATGTCCATTGGCATCGTTTTCCAACGACTCCCCATCTTCAACTGCATCCAGCACCATAAATCCTGATGGTTCTTCCAATATTTTTTAGTCTTCCTCTCGTCGTCGTCCTCCTCAAAATGATCATCCCATTCAAACCAGATTAAAACCTGGTATTGTCCAACATCAGCTATAGCCCATACTCCTACTAATAGTTTTTCAATCTTCCTCTACAAAACAGGCCTTGTCCTCCCATGGGTGGAAAAAGTACCGGCCTATCAGACTACATGTTCAGTGCCACTTCCGACAGGCACATCTGCATTTGGATGTAAGTGGGTATTTCGCATCATATCTAAATCATGATGATACATTTAATAAGTATTGTTAAAGACTACATGTTTTGAACCTTCCGCATCATATCAAATTGGTTCACTAGATTTTAAGTTATGGTTGATGTGAACCGGTTTTAATGCACACCCCTAAAAGAGTCCCACATTGGTTGAGAGATGGCCTGAACAAGCATTTATAAGTGGGGAGCAGTCCTCACCGCACAAGCCAGTTTTGTGGGGTTGTGTTAGGCCCAACCACGATTTCTAAGATGGTATCAGAGTCTCCTCTAAGATCCGTTAGGCCACCTGCCAACAGATTTCAGCTATCAGGCCATCCAACATTTATATCCACACACCAAGCCCAATAGTGTTGGGTGTGAGGGGTGTGTTACAGAGGTCACATTGGTTGAGAGATGGCCTGAAGAAGTGTTCATAAGTGGGGGCAGTCCTCACCTCACAAGCCGGTTTTGTATGGTTGTGTTAGGCCCAGCCATGATTTCTAAGTATAAAGCCCACTCGGTGGCTAAAGGCTTTCAACATCAGCATGGTTGTGTTGTGTTTGTTCAAACTTCACCCCATGTAATTAAGCCTATTACAGTCCAGATTGTGTTCACCATTGCCCTCTCCAATATGCGGTCTCTCCAACAAATTGACTTGAACAATTATTTCCTCCACACGATTTTGGAAAAGGATGTCTACATGACTCAGCCCCCTGGGTTTGAATCAGCAGATAAGAGGGCGATCTGCAAATTGCATAAAGCCGTTTATTGGCTCATGCAGGCCCCAAGAGCCTGGCAGAACAGGCTTACGACTTTTGTCAGTTATAGGTTTGACCAAAGTAAGCGCCTGTCCTGTCTTCCCATTCTTCATCAGAATGGCTGTTATCTCAACATTTCTAATAATGTAGATAGCACCATTGTCACAGGTGATTCCTCTCAGGAAATTATTAGTGGCAAGGTAACTAAAACCAGACCATTCGGTTTGACCAGTTGGACCGTGAACAGGACGCGTATCCAGTCCGGACCAACTACAAAACCACTCTATGAAAAACCACTTAATTAGTGAGTTGGTTAGACCAAATAAGGCATGTTGCCTAACAATAGAAATAGGGGTCAAGTGGAGAATTAGGAAATTAGTGAAATTATGATTGGGAGAGTCTGGCTCTCACAAATACTAGGAATTTGTATGTTCTTGATGTTCATTCAATAATAATCGTTAGAATTATAACATTCTAACAAGAATAATGCATCTTTTCATTCCAATCTGATCCAGGTCCTATCACATATTACAACACAGCCACAAAACATTACAAGCGCAGTTCAAGAGTTGCTCCGACTAAAAGGAAAAGCACTTCATACCTTTGTTGACACTACGGCCAAGGTTGTTGTTTTCCTTTAGTGGGTCAATGATGTTAAGGTGCTTATGGGGAAATGCACGCAAATTTAGATCGAGCCCCCTTGGAGGTACCGAGAATGATTCCACGCAGCTTCTAATGAATTCATCAGTCAGCAGAGTATTTCCCCCATTTTCCAGTGCCTCAGCTTCACACAACAACAGAGAATCAAAAAACCAACCGAGCTAAAGCTACTTGATGATACCAAAAATACCTTGCATACCTACTACATCAGGCGGAGATGATTTGGCAACTGGTCCCTTCAAACTTACACAATAATTGTCCCAATCAAATTTGCTGAAGTAGTCCAAAAATCTGTAGAGAACCTGGAAAAGGGCAGGGTGCATAAAATGCTTATTGAAAGGATGCATCACCAACATCATGTGATTCAGATTTCTTTTTCTTTCTTTTTCCTTAAAAAGTATGATTCAAGTAGATTCAATGCAGAACTTACTGCTAGAGGACCATCTAAGGACACATGAAATCGATGGAAAATATACAGAACTAGTGTTTCCAAAGCATATGTAGAGATCAGCCCATGGTGGGCACCAAGAATACGACTCTCATAGTAGCACCAAGCTTTAATCAGGATGATACTACGTTTGAAGATATGATCCTTGGCTACAAGACGGTCAACCTACAAAATATAAATTCAGAATTCAGTTAGCAGAAGATACAATGGAAACAGTATTATACAACACGATGAAATTCATAACACTTGTTTCTGAAGTCTTGAGAATAGTATAAAGCGAAGAAAATATTAAGATGAATCATCCTTTGGAAGTGTTGAGTAAAGATCTTGTCCAAAAAAAAAGTGTCGAGTAAAGATGGAGAAAAGTACATTTGAAACAGTTTGTCACAAAAAATTATCATGGGTCTTAAGAGGCCACTTCAATAATACCTTCTCAAGAAAACATAATGTACTGAGTCCTCCTAACTGATTGAAAGAGATGTCTACAACAATATTCTGTACAAGACATTTTACAAGCTTAACCTGCAGAAAAGGAACCACCAAAATATGAACCAGTGGATAAAATCAAAAAAGAAAACTGCTATGGAAAGAACCCGCCAAAAAAAAGCATTTAGCATTTTCAGTAAATACATTGTTTCAATATTTTCAAGTATAAGAAATACAAAAGTCAAGTTAATTCAGCAATATACTGGCTAACAGAATCAGCCTACAGCATCAGTTTCCAGTCCATATAGAATAAAGGGAAAATAAAGTTAGATTTAAAATCAACAAGAATTCCCGGGAACTACTACAGATTCTAGGTGAATCTATCTACCAAAATAAAGTTCACTACCCACACATACAAGGTAGGGAGGGAAAAGATATTTCTGTAACTTAATAAGCATAAATCATGAGGAAATGTGTGCTTGCGTGAAAATTTTGGGTCTATCTTAATTTTGAATTTTGATACACATTAAATAGAAAGGGGTCATATCAAAATTTGTAAAACTGAATGACATAGGCCAAAAAAGTTCACATAATAAAGTCCTGTGAAATTTTACGAAAGGATCCATTCTCAAACCACAATTGAAACATTCTTAACACTGCCTGCTTAGGAAAATAGGAACAGATGGTAATAGAAGAGACAGTCATCTGTACGTTTGAAAACAAATAAATGTTTCAAAAGAGTGAGAAAAAAAATGCTTTGATATACAACCATTCCCTCCCAAATAATAGTAAAAATTAAAGGACAGATTCAGCATTTTCAAACTCAGCTGGCGATTTCTAGTTTATGGGCAACGAATGTTTCACAAACTAAGTTGTATTCCATACATAAGGTGTCGAGGAAGGGGATAGAAAGAACCTCTGCATCAATGAAACGAACATCCTTTACTTCATATTCAGCAGCTTCATTGTTTTCCTCTCCCCGAAGAACAGCATGAACATCAGATACCAAGCCATCCTCAATGTTTTGAGGACTAAGTGCAGTCAGATCAATATCTCCATCCGGAAGATATGTTTTTAACGGAACTGACCCATATGGAAAGACCTGAAATAGAGAAAATGTAAAATTGGTTAAATAATACCGCCTTAGAAACAATCCTAACATCAGTACCTTCGGAGAAATAAGCACTAAATTGAACAAGCACTTACAGAGAAATAAGTCAATAATAATAAAGGCATATCAGATTGTTTATGTTTGTGCGGCATAAACAATCTGCCTCAGTTATAAGGCCAAACTATAGACATAGTAGTCAAAGGGATTGATACAGAAACAAGAAACCACAACACGCAATATAGAAGGCAGATGAAGTACAAGCCAATCTCGTGCTAGGAATGCCTTTCTAGTTCTAGTGAGGCATGCTGTTATCACTTTATTGATAACTATAAAATAAAATAACCCAAAAAGCCCAGCCATTTTCTAGCTAATTAATATGATGCTAATGAGGGTAGAAAATTCTGAACAATAAAACTCAGATCAAATCGAACCTACTCAAATTTATTAAATTTTGAATGACTTTTATTTGGACACAACTAAAATCATAAGTTTTCACAAATCGAAGTCAATTGCTATAAAATAAATTTCTGAAACAAATATACACAATAAAAACAACTTCCAAAGATGGATCTTCTTTTATGAATCAAACAAACAAACAACAATCAAGCCTTATTCCACTAAGTGGGGCTGGCTAAAATAGAATTTGGAGAACCTGGGATTCGAACCCCTTACATAAACTTCATATTAACAGACCGAACCACCAGACTATTTCCAATCTTTTATGGATCAAAACAATTCATAAAATATTTGATTCTAATCATCCAGTAATAGTAGTTGTTACAAACACAAAACACCAATAAAAGTGAGTTAAATGGAATGCCATTGATGGAATGTTAACATTTAGACTATTTTAAAAGAGGGACATTTAGTCAAATACAGTAATTTTCTTCAACTAAGGCTAGTTAGTAATGTCTCTATCCTTGTGCAAAATCCTTAAACAACATGCATATGAAACAGAAGTAAGAAACACTTATATTGTCACCGAGTACACGTTGATTCAAGAACAGCAGTTGTTACGATGCCTCCTAGAATTTGGGTTAACAATATTCTTCAGTGTGTGCCAAGTGCCATGGGTATGCGGTATATTTCATACTGAGTATAGGGTACATAGTTCATATGTTTATGTTCATGACATGTTCTGCTATACTAATAAGTGTACTGCCAATAATTTTCTATCTAATCAAAAACTATTAAATTACATATGAACTATGTCGACCCCCATGTACAAGGTTCTTGACATGTTCTGCTATACTAATAAGTATGCTACCAATAATGCTCTGCTATATTAATCTTTTCATAATATAATGTGAAATAAAAAATAAAAACATGGAAAGGTAATGGAAAATACTACGCATTTAATTCCATCAAACTCCGCTTTAATTTACCTAAACAAAAAGACTCGTCTGGAGATAATATTTCTTTCACAACAATTGGCAACAGCTTTTTCAATGTTGTTGTTTCCCACAAGGAGTAAACACTAACAACAGCCATTTAATCACTGCTTTCCCTCTACCACTTAAATAGAAACACTTCATCTTCCATTACCTTCCCAATTCTAAAAAATTCTCACTTCAAAATCAAGCTTTCTCCAAACATTTGGCAATGGCTTTTGCACTTTTGTTGTTTTTCATGAGGGGTTAACACTAACAGAGCAACCCTTTAATGATCGCTTTCTCTCTCCCACTTAAAGAGAAACACTTCACATGTCGTTATCTTCCCAATTCTCAAAAACTATCACTTCAAAATCAAGCTTTCTTCATTCATTTCATCAGGCTCCTACCATCTATCTACCCATCCAACACTCAGATTCACATATCTAGCTCCCACCAAAGTAAAATCATGACCGACATCTCTAACAAGCTTCAATACTCACCACCAGTTCACCTCTTCTGTAAATTACATAGAAAATTAATAGGAATTGGTTTGCAATAGTACCTTATATTCAAAGTTTAAAGGGATGAGAATCCAATTCTGTTTCACTCCTCACAACTCTTGGAGGTACTGATAATTTAATAAATTTTACTACATTCAATAGTTGAGAATGACGGTTTAGGGTTATACCACGTCCGCCTTATACAGATTCCAAAACAAGATTGATACCACGAGAAGCACCCTTCAAGAACTAATCCCCTCATTGGATCACTGTTCATTCAAACTCACCATATACCTCCAATCATTACACCATGATTTGCTCAACCATACAAATCGCACAACCATCAATACCATACTTTCTTTCACATTTATTCAGCTAAACCTAATTTCCATCATCAAACTATAAGACAGTAAACACGGTGAATACATCCCGTATCACATTATTCTTCTAGCTCATAATCAAATTATTGAACAACACACACACTCTAAACAGCAAAGTTAATCACCAATATCACACACTAAAAAACCACTGCCACAACAACACACACAACTCTAAATTCCATCAGAACCCTCATAATCATTCAATTATCATCAAATTCACAACAACAACACAAAAACCTAGCATCATCAAAAAGCTTAACCTTATAGAAACACTTTCATACTCAATTAACCGTCGCCAAATTCACAAAAGCAACAAGAAAACCTAGCATCAACAAAAAACCTTGATCATATATAACACTAAAAATCTTCATAGTCAATTAATCATCCCCAAAATTATCACCAATGTCACACATTAAAAAAGACATAATAAAACACTATCACAACAACTCCAAGCTCCTATCAAAGTCTTCATAATCAATCAATCATCACCAAATTAACATCAACAAAAAACCTATCATCGTCAAAAAGCGCAACCATGTAAAACACTAAAAATCTTCACCAATGTCACACTAAAATAACATAATCAAACACTATCACAACTCCAAATTCCATCAAAATCTTCATAATCAATAAATCATCATAAAGTTCAAAAAAAAAAACAAAAAAACTAGCATCATCGAAAATTTTAATCATACATATAATCAATTCAATAATATCAACCAAAGCAACAAAAAATGAATTAACCTAAAAATGGAAGAAATCGCAAAATCAATCACCTCACAGCGAGCACCATAACGAATAAGTTTCTGAACGTAATCAACAACTTCTCTCCTCCGTCTATCAGCGGCAAGAGTAGGTTGAATTCGGCGGAGAATCTCAGCGGTGGTTTGTTCGGCCGCTGATGAAGCTTCATCGGTGACGGAAGAAGGATCGGGATTGAAAACAGGAAGCGGCGGAGACGGCGGTGAAGAAGAGTAAGGGCGATCCTCCGCGAAAACGACGCCGTTTAGATGAAGATCGCCCATAATGATTATAACGATAACGATGAAGGTGAAGTAAAGGAGGGAAACGATGTCGTTTTGATGGGGACCACAATCCCGGAATCGGAGCCCGGGGTAAAATTGGAAGAAAAAATGTTTTAGAGAGAGAGAGAGAGAGTGGTGGTGGCGCGTGACGGATGGATGAGAGAGATGAAAGGGAAAGAGGTGAAGGTTGGTGTTTTTTTGTTTTTGTTTGAAGACGGTGGTGGTGGAAAGGGTAAAATGGGAAATATTAGGGGGGAAAGTGTAAATAAAATAAAGGGGTGTGTATAGTAAAATGAGAGAGAGAGAGAGAGAGAGAGAGAGAGAGATATTATGAAGAGGAAAATGGAAGTAGGGCTGTTTTTTTGTTTGTAAGTGCTCACCGAGTCAAACACAAACGGTGGCTTCTGTTTCTGATTTTTCTTTTTATGACTCAAATTCTCTTGTTTCAAATTTTGATATTATAGATAGGATCTTACAAAAATAATAATAATGATATTATTATTTTTTTGTTTAAAAAATAATGAATTATAGACTAACTTTTTTGACTAAAATATTTTATAAAGTTGAGTCAGAAAAATATATTAATCAATTTGAATGAACTTTATTTGCAATTTTGGTCGCTTTATGAATTCATTCACAAGTTTAGTCTAAGGATGTTTAAATAATTCACTTTATTGCATTTATATTATATACATTTTGATGATCTTGCAAGTGCAATTGAATATCAATGTAACAACTCAAATAATGACATGATTTGTTTAAATGGATTACTATTACTTTATAATTTATTTTAAGGATTTATAATTAATTTTTATTTACATCTAAATATACATTATTCATATCATCATTGATTCTCCTCTCTCAATCAAATTTTTGACCACTTGTTTCAGAAGCTCATGTAGTTTCTTACTATTTGAACTAATTTATTGTTTATTAATATACATAAATTATTTATATCACACAAGTATATTTATTGAATTTTTTTTAAAGATATATATTTATTGATGCAGAGTAATATACTGTTTAAACAAATTTTCAGTTAATAATAACTCATTTATATGTCATTAAGTTAGTTCTAACATTTCCTTCAAAAAAAGTTAGTTCTAAACCCACTTCTCAAGTCATAAAAATCAACCCTCAATGCATACGTATATATTTTGACAACTAGTCAACTAGGACCAAAATTACATTTTATTTTTTTTAAAAGCTAAGAAAATATAATAACAACCCGCAAAACTCCTCTCGACAAGGTGTACTAAAGAGAGCTAAAAAATGTGTCAAGACAATAATCCATAAAAAAAAAATGTCAAGACAATAACTAATATGTTTTACTTTTTTTTAAGGAGCTAATATGTTTTACTATTCTGTTTAAGTGTGTATTCATTTTATAGTATTTTGTTATAAATTTTTAAAATATAAAACGACTAAATAAAGTTTTCAGTTTTTTTTTAAGATGATAAAATAGAATATATTATCAAATTAAAATGTCATTCCTAACACAAGATGTATCAAGGAAGAAACAACAGTGTCGAGACAATATTTACAAGTTAGAAATTGAAAACAAGATGTACCAAGGAAGAAACAACAGTGTCGAGACAATATTTACAAGTTAGAAATTGAAAATGAGCAAAAACAAGAAAAGAAATAGCTATTAACTTATACCCAGCTTGGTAAACGAACTAAGCCACCAACCATGATTTTATTATTAAGATTTGATTTATATATGCAAACGGTAAATGTAAATATCAAGCGTTTTAATTTTAGTCCTTGTACAATTTTTTTTTTCTTTTATTCCTTGCAAATATATAATTTTTTTTGCTTTTAGTCCTTGTTGTTTTGTTGTCATTGCAAAATTGATTTATATTGGAATTGGTCTTTTTAATATTTATTTTTTTACATGCCTTTTAATTTGTAGAATATTTGATTTTGGTCCTTGGCGGTAAATACTACAATGAATATTATAAAGACCAATTTTAATATGAGTACACCAATGATAAAATGATATATTTTTGAAAAGGTCAAACTAATCTACCGAAATTGGCATCAGGGATAATCGAAGCTAAGATCTTGAAAAAAGCACAAAAAAAAATATATTTGAAAGGATTAAATAAGTTATTGAGACTAGATCCAAAATGCTTCGTATTTTCAAGGAGCATTTGAATATTTAAGCCTTAAGATTGTCATAAAGGTGTTTCCTTTACTCTCGTTATTGAAAAACTCTCCGTGTTTTTAGGCATGCTAAATTAGATGACACAAATGATTTATGGAAGAGTGCTAGGAACATATTTTTTTTTCAACACGCTCGTTTATTTGTTGAGTGTAGGGATGAAAATAGGTCAGATCGATCTGCAGGGGCCTACTGCCTAGCCTATGACAAATCAGGTTAGACCAAGCTTCTTTTTTTTTAATAGAGAAGACTTATGTTTTTTTAAAAGCCAATTTAACTAAAAAGATTAGACCACGAGACATAAAAAAAAACCTTTGAGGTCTATCAGACCGACCTACTTAAATAAATATGAATATATTATTTATTACTAATATTATTATATTATGTTTTGTACTTTGAATTAAATTATAAATTTGTTACCCTCTTCAGTAACTTAGCTTATTATTATACATTAATTTTTTTGCATATTTAAATGTATTATTATAAACTAGAATACTATTAATATGAATAATATTATTTATTTACTAATATTATTATATTATATTTTGTACTTTGAATTAAATCATAAAATTGTTAACCTTTTCAGTGACTTAAGCTTATTAGTATACATTAATATTTTTTTATATATTTAAATGTATTATTATAAACTAGAATTGGAGTATGATATAATATATAGTCAAATTCTCTTAAAACTCATGTTAAATATCATGAGGGAGTTAATCTCATTGATTTATTAGTTCACTAGTCTATTTAAACTTAGATCACGTTATTCATTTAAAAATGTTCATATGAAATATGTTTTTAAACATGCTAGCAGGTCGAAACAAACTCTCAAAAGGCCAAGCTTGGACCAAAAAAAGAAGTCTGTGAAAAGTTGCACGCAAGGATTAAGCTTTAAAATTTGATAGGTCAAGTTTAGGTCTTGCAAAGTTTAACTCGATTTAGCCTATTCCCACCCCTAATGGGATGGAATTCATATGTGTCTCATCATTTTATGTAGGATCCACTTTCATATTGTAGGACCATATTGATTTCACCAAATAAATAAATGAGTATTAAAAGTGTTGAAAATAGAGTCTTCCCAACACTCGTTTTGAAAGTATGTATTTAGATAGCAGAAATTTAATAATGTTTTTGTATGCATATGTCTAAAATGATGTTAGATGGGGAATGAAACCCTATTCTAACACTTAAGTGGATGAAATGATTTTAAATTTGGGGTAACATGTATGGTGAGAATGATCTTTCGAATTAGTCGATCTTTGAATTTGATACCGGATTTCTTTCTCTTCTTCTTATAATTAAACATTTAAAATTTAAAATGAATTGTTAAGTTCATTGAAACAAATTATGTTAAAGCAAAATTATAAACTAATAAATAAACCTAGCATTTGGTGGATAGAATAAAAGTAAATATGTGTAGTTTGTTGAGGTATTTAATTTGTGACAGATAACAAAATTAGCTCAGTAAAAGAAAAAATTATTAATATGTGAGTGACTTATGTGCAGAATGGCCAAAATATTTTATTAAATTATTAATTTTTCTAATTAAAATTAAAGTTATTAAAATGAGGTTAAAATAAATTTTGAGGTCAATGAAATTAACTTCTTTATTAGAAATTCAACCAAAAATAAATTAAATTAGAGGTCAATGAAATTGTTAAAAAAATATTTAGTTGATAAAATGAAAGTAAATATGTATAGTTTGTTGAGATATTTATGCCAGATGAAAAACAACTTTAAGAAAATAAATAGAAAAATAAGTTGAGAATAAATGTGGAAGTAATACATGGAATAATAAAAAAAAACTTTTTCGAATGTGGAAGTAATATATGTATAGTTTGTATCGATTGGAATTTTTTCGAATGTTTTTCTCCACTTGCTACTACAAAAAAAATCGAATGTTTTTCTCCACTTTGCTACTACAAATGCCCTATAAATTTTGTCCCGGATTCGGATTTCTCTTTATCTTGGATTTCTGTTAATGAAATTTTACTAAATGTTCAAAAAATATCTAAACCTATCCATTTTAGATACATGATTCATTCGTACGAGGAATTATATATATATATATATATATATGGTTACAAGACCAAATATATAATGTTTGGACACACATATCAAAAAAGTATTTTTTTTTAATAATAAAAAAGATTAAAAAAAGTATTTTTTAATAATAAAAAGAAAATTGATAAAAAAAAGTGACTGGATATTTTGATGATAATTTCTTTATGTATGTGCCAAACATTATTTATTTGGTCTTGTGACCATAGAAAAGTATCTCCACACAATGTAGTTTTGTTAATAAGAAAAGTAAAACCAATATTAAAATAAGTTTAAAACAATAAACACACCAAATGATTAAATTACTTCACAAACAACAATAAATAGAGATCGACGCTAACATTTTGGGGGAAAAAAAACATAATGTCATGAAATTAACCAAAATGACAAAAATAGATAATAAAAAAAAAAAGTTTTGTCAAAAAACTAAAAAAATTAAAGAATAGAGATGAAGGAGAGAAAGAGAATATTAAAGTCTCTAAATTATATTCTTCAAGATGTTCTTTACAATGTGACAAGAGTTTTAGCAAACATAATAACATACAATGAATGGTATAACATAAATATCATCAGTATTCAATGGTTGGACAAACCTGCTTGCAAAACTAAATGGATTCAATGCATATACATTAATCATGTAAAGATTTTTTTTACACTTTTGAACTTACTAAGGTCTATTGTGTTGGATATGTTTCCATGGCAACACTTTTACCACTTTTATTTTTTTTGGTAAAAAGAGTCTCCATCTCCTCCAAGGTCTTACCTTTAGTTTCAGGAACAAGAAAATAGAAAAAAAGCCAAGCTATTACAGATATACCAGCAAACATAAAAAATGCACCACCTATTGTTAATGCTTTATAGATTGAAATAAAACTCATGGAAACAGCAGCATTCATTGACCTATTCACAGCAACTCCAATACTAACCCCTTGTGCCCTTAACTTTAAAGGAAATATCTCTGAACTATAGAGCCAAGTAACAGGTGCAAGCCCGATATTAAAGAAAGCAACATAGAAATATGTTGCTATAATACTAAGTGTCAAGGCCCATAAAACTTCTTCATTGGCATGCTCCACCATTGTCAAGCTGAACCCTAAGACTGTAAGTCCAATAATCATTCCTCCAGTGCTAACTTGTAATAACCTTCTTCTACCAACTTTATCAAGCAAAAATAAAGCAAGTATAAGAAAAATAATCTTTGTTAATCCAACACCAATTGTTGCAAGCAAAAGATTTTCTTTACTTTTAATACCAGCTTTTTTAAATATTTTATGACTATATAACATTACAGCTTCAATTCCAGTTGCATGCTCGAAAAAATGTATTCCAACTGAAGCAATTAACATCCAACGTACAGCAGGTGTTGGTCTTAAAATCAACTCTTTCCAAACACCTTCACCTTGATGAGACTTTTGAGGCAATTTCACAATTTCGTCGTTGCAATTCTCATCTAAACCAGCTGCAAGTTTTATATCGTTAAAACGAAGTTCGGCTTCTTGTGTTGTATTTGAAATTTGAATTAAAACTTTTTTGGCTTTTCCTAATTGACCTTGCATAACCAACCACCTTGGTGATTCTGGCATTGTTAAAATTCCATAAGCTAATGCAAATGAAGGAATAGCTGCAATAGCAAGCATTAATCTCCAGCCAAGCTTCAAACTCAAATATTTTCCTAAAAAATAGTTTGATAGATAACCTAAAAAAATTCCAATACCAATACAAAGCTCAGGCAAAGAGGCTAATAAACCTCTTGAATGTGCAGACGAAATTTCTGCTGAATAAACTGGTGCTACCATAAGCGCAAAACCAACACCTATACCACAAATACATCGTCCAATCATTAAAATTGCGTAATTTGGACCATACCCCATTAGAATTGCACCAATGATGAAGAGTACAGATGCTAAGAAGATTGTGTAGCGACGACCAATGTAATCAGAGCATCTTCCTGCTGTTAAGGATCCTACTAATGCACATAGGTTTAAGATTCCTGCTAGAACCTCTTGTTGTGTGTCACTTATTCCCAAGTCCTCTTGTATGAATATCATTGCTCCACTCATAACACCGGTATCTAAAATTAATCATGTGTATATGTAGAATAGTTAGGGTTACAGATATTTATCAAGTGTGTATTTATTTATACAATGCTACTAACTAGTGTGTAGACCTTCATATGTATCTTTTATAAATTTACAAAAAAAATTATTTTTATGAGATGAATTATACAAACCATGCCTATTGTTAAAAACTGACAATTTTGAAAGTACTAAAAATATATTTAGTGTCTTTTATTATGGTATTTCTTGTTTTCACGATTATTAATATTTTACTTTTGTAGATGTTCACAAAATAATACTTTTTTGGAAGCTCAAAAATGATACTGCATAAACAATTTTTTGGTGAGAATGTTTTAGAGGACTCGAAATAGACGTTCATATGTATTTTTAATAGATAGATTAGAATCCACTTAAGGGAAAACAAAATAAACAAAAAACCCCTAGATTTTTAAACTTATAAACGATAGGAAAATTAAATAAAGATCATAAGAACTTATGCCCTAAGGGAAATAAGAAATAAATTTTGTATCAAAAGTATATTGTTTAAACTTTTGTAAAATTGAATACACATTTTCCAAGAAAATAATTCTATTTTTACCTTCTTAGCTTGTGCCTTAATGCATAAGTTAGCATTTTTTATTAAATAAAAGTAAAAGTGAGAGAGAATAGAGAATGTATAGTAATATTTACCATAACCAGACACGATGGATACCATTGAAGCAACAATGGCACAAGCAAAAGCATATTTGTTGACCGTGGTCACCTGGTTTTCTATGTCACCTTGATTATCTATCATGATGAGAATGATATATTGTTGAATTCTTTTTCTTTCTCTCTAGCTACAAATTTTCAAACCCCTCAACGTGATTTCTTCTATATCTATCACGAGTATTCCAAAACTAGTCAGAAATGTCAGTAACGTGATTTATTCTATTTGTTTCTTATGATTATTGTAATCTACATGTATATATAGAAACCAAAACTAGTTTGTTATATGATATACATTGAGCACAAAACATTGATTTGTAATTTCTTACCGGACAGATTTTCCGCTGACTAGGAGGCACGTAACTTATCTGAAAATGTAAAAATAGGCGTTGAAATTAATTACCATCACATTAAAAATTTGAAAGGAAACTAATTAAGTTTTGATGTTGTCAAACTTGTATACCACTCCTCCGGGATGATTGTTGGGTTGTTGTTGTTTAGTGGCACTTAGTCCTCATCTCATCGATAAATAGGGAACGAAGTTGAACCAAAAAAACTAAAATTGGATTGAAAGATTGAAGTAGTTTTATTGTAGTTGGAGACAAAAAAGAAAATAAAACTTTAGCAATTGTAAAGTGTGATAATATAGTGAAAACTTCTAGAGCTAACTATATTTGAAGGGTCGATAAAAATACGGTAGCTCATTTAACAAATGTTAATAATTTTTTTTTTTTGAAGGAACAAACAAATGTTAATGATGTTTGGTTGGAAGTTTAGATTATTGTCTTTTGCATGTGTATAATGTTTCTCGTTTTTTTAATGTGTGACCACTTTATAATGAGATGAGTCATGTCCTTTGTAGGTATAAATAAAAAATGTTATCATTTTTCCTTTGGTTATCGCATGAGTTTAGACATTAAATCTTAGATTGATCATAGGGAGTTAGTTTAGTTTCTCTAAGTTTTTGGATGGGTGACAACTATATTATCTATCAATAAAAAGTGGGTTTGGATTTTAGATCTTAATCAAGGAACATCCTTATTCTAGTAGTGGGTTCCCATTTGATGTTACCATTTATCATGAGTGAGACATTCTTTTCATATCTCATTATATTGAATAAAAATGCTAACAATACTCTCTTTAACACTCACATTTTCATTGATTGAAATCAATATGGATCGCACCATTTTATACGAGTTTATTAGAAAAAGAGTGTTGCTGACACTCATCGCAAAGGATTTGCATTAAGATAAAGATTTTTATATAATGAATTTTTTAAGATTTAACCCTTTTTTTAGCTTCTCAAAGAAAAATAAGTAACATGTGTTAGGGACAACACAAATTTAAAGAAATATTTTTAACAAATATTATAATAATATGGATAACACGTAGCTTTTATTTATAATTCAATATTCTATCAATTTTTTAACGTAATAAATGTTAGTAGTTAGTTTGTTTGAATAATATTATTTTTTATTCATTTGAGTTTGAATCAAACCTTCAATTATATTTCTATTAGTTCAAACTAATTGAATTATCCAACTTCCCTATTAATAATCAAGTCTTAAGCTAGTGCGATGGTATAATCATCTCGACTACTTCCACAATCACAAATAAATGCAAGAATCAAATTTTCTGCAGTACTTTTTGTTTTTCTGTCATGGGAGAAAAAATTGTGGGTTATATCATAGGTAGTTTACGTAGTACCAATAGTCCAATACATGAAAAAATATACCTTTGAAACTTTAACGGTGTGTGATGTTGTCCTATGGAACTAAACATTCGTTGTCACTATCAAAGAGTTCTTTACGAAGAGATACAAGAACTAAGAAATTAGCCTTCACCCATCTCTCTAAGAACAACCCATAATTCTTACATTTTTCCGAATATATTCTCGTGACCAAGAAACTCCGTGATTTCTCTATCCAAGGTATTACAATTGTTTTCAACCTTAATTTCTATCCTCAAAAGGAACTGATCTTTAGCCTTTGACTTCCAAATATCCTCTTTTTTGGTAAACCTTAGTTTGCCTCAATTTCACCTCTCGTGTGTTTATCATGTGTTTCCACCCAATGAATCTCTCCTCAAAAGGTACAAACCCTTTCCGAAGAGTCTCCTCTTTTGTTTTTTTTCGAGATTCACATATTTAAACACTAATAATTGTGTTGATATTGTCTTTTTATAGACCTAATTATGCATTTGCGCTTGAGCGCAAAACAAAAATATGTGTAAGATTATTGGAATTAGTATATTTTTATCTTTAAAAAACTACATAGAATACCTCTCAGTCTTATGCTCTCAGCCCAACTGCTATCATCATATGAACAAAAAAAAAGTTTATCGTATATGAATGAGTTAATTACCGTGAGCCAAAGTAGAGTATGTATATCCTTTAAATACTTAATTATGTGAGAGTGTCGAACCGAATAATATTCATACCACGTACCCTCGTTAATCACAAACCGTATAACAATGCAATTAACACATTTAACCAAGTATTACAAATTGAAGTTTGCAACTTTTAATACTATAAACAACAACAGCTGCATCAGAGCAGAGCAGTAGGAGACACATCTACCCTATGCATAGAGCAGTACTGTGTTTTCATTAAACCACTACCTTATTCTCTCAACTACACAGTACAACTTATCGTATATCAATTCACCTGTGCTCCAAAGATTTCCTTATTTATCTTTGTCACACCATTTGATTAACGCAATGAACACCTTCCTTCCTTCCTTTTTCATAGATAGCGTCTTTAACCTGTTTTGCTTGTCAATAACAAAACAAATCTTATACATTAATGTAGTAATAAATGAAAAACCAACCATACACGTAAAAAAATCAGTTATAGATATAACAATATCATTTTTTTAACTACCATCAAGCAAGTAAATGCCACAACTATATATTGTGCTACAAATCTAATCCTTCTTACATAAGTCTTTAACCAAACTGACTTGTCAACTATTTTTCTCTTCTTTTCTTCGTAGAATACAACCCAATGAATACCTTGGTTCCTTTTTCATAGCTAACTGATCTCAGTTATTTTTCTCTACTTTTATTCTAATAGTAGAAAAACCTAGCGTCTTCTTGTTCTTTCGATTCAAAACAACAACAACCCACCAAGTCAAAAGTTCACTATGCTGTTTTCTTCTTCTTCTTCTTGTTCTTTTTTCTCTTTTTAAGTTCAGTTCAAACACCCCACCTCTTCCAAAGCAAAGGAAGAGGAAACTAATTGGTATTACAATGGCAACCCACATATTGCTACCCACCTAGCGTTTGATGTTACCATTTATCATGAGTGAGACATTCTTTTCACATCTCAATATATCGTATAAAATGCTAACAATACTATTTTTAACACTCACATTTTCATTGATTAAAATCAATATGGATCCCACCATTTTATGTGAGTTTATTTTCTTTTTTGAAGAAATGTATCAATAACAATATTATTCAGTTAATTTTTTCAATATTTATTAGGGAATATATATTTGTATATATCATTGACAAATATTATCTAGTTAATATTTTTTTTCGAAGGAATGTATCAATAACAATATTATCTAGTTAATTTTTTCAATATTTATTAGAGAATATATATATTTGCATATATTTATCTTGTGTTTTTTATGTAACAGTTACTACTAATTGTCTTTTATTATATATATATATATCATCTATAAATATATGTCCCGTGTTTTTTATCTATCAAAGATTAATGTGTCCCGTGCTTTTTAATGTTCATAGCGAAAAGTATTTGTCTTGTTTTTTTTAAATATTTATAGGCAACAAATATTTGTCTCATGAATAATGATTTAATGAAATTTATGTATTCTAACTTATTTTTATTCTGAATAAGTGGTTTAAGAAATTGATTTTCAAAGTTTGGTACAATTTGTTTTTGAATGAAATCATTGTAATGTTTATATTAAGGAAAACGTGAATCGATGGAATGAAACTATTTTTTTAACAACTTATTAATTTATTTCATACATCAAATATTATCTTATATTTTGTTGTTCTCTCTAATGTTTATAATCCAAACTCATAATTGCTTCAATTTCAATTTTTTGTGTTAAAAAACTATTTATATTTTATATGTTATAATAATTGGATAAACATCCATATTTTTCATGTTTTAATAATTGAACTTTTCTTGAATGATTTTTTTTTTTGAATTTTTCTTTCATTATGTTAATTTAATATAATTCCTTGTTTAATTTTTTAAAATTTGACTTTAACAAAATATTTAATTGTTAGTGTATGTTTTGTCCTTTTGATAAGTCAGAAATGGTAGTAAGTGGAATTTAAGTTTTAAAATTGTAAGAGTTATTTTCATATTCATATGTTTGTGATTCAACTTGCCACATGTCACTTTTCTTATGTATTTCATGTTATTATGTTATGTGGATTGTGCCATTTCACCATTCTAAAATGTATGTATATAGGAGAGGAGATATCATCTTTTTACTACCATCAAGCAAGTAAATGCCAGAACTATATACTGTGCTACAAACCTAATCCTTCTTACATAAGTCTTTAACCAAACTGACTTGTCAACTACTTTGCTATTTTTTTCTTCGTAGAAAACAACCCAATGAATACCTTGGTTCCTTTTTTCATAGCTAACTGGTCTCAATTATTTTTCTCTACTTTTCTTCTTATAGTAGAAAAACTTAGCGTATTCTTGTTCTTACGATTCAAAACAACAACAACCCACCATGTCTAAAGTTCACTATGTTGTTTTCTTCTTCTTCTTCTTCTTGTTCTAATTTTTCTTTTTAAAATCAGTTCAAACACCCCCCTCTTCCAAAGCAAAGGAAGAGGAAACTAATTGTGGATATCAACATTTAATATTGGTATTACAATGGCAACCCACATATTGCTACCCACCTAGCGTTTGATGTTACCATTTATCATGAGTGAGATATTCTTTTCACATCTCATTATATCGTATAAAAATGCTAACAATACTCTCTTTAATTATGGATATCAACATTTAATGTTGGTATTACAATGGCAACCCACATATTGCTACCCACCTAGTGTTTGATGTTACCATTTATCATGAGTGAGACATTCTTTTCACATCTCATTATATCATATAAAAATGCTAACAATACTCTCTTTAACACTCACATTTCATTGATTGAAATCAATATGGATCCCACCATTTTATGTGAGTTTATTAGAAAAAGAGTGTTGCTAGCACTCATCGCAAATGAATGAATTTTTTTAGATTTAACCCTGTTTTCTAGCTTCTCAAAGAAAAATAAGTAACACATGTTATTCAATCCTGGTTTTTTTCCATTACTTAGGGACAACACAAATTTAAAGAAATGTTTTTAACAAATATTATAATAATATAGATAACACGTAACTTTTATTTATAATTCAATATTCTATCAATTTTTTAACGTAATAAATGTTAGTAGTTAGTTAGTTTGACTAATATTTTTTTATTCATCTGGGTTTGAATCAAACATTCAATTATATTTCTATTAGTTCAAACTAGTTGAATCATCCAACCTCCCTATCAATAATCAAGTCTCAAGCTAGTGCGATGGTATAATCATCTCGACTACTTCGATAATCACAAATAAATGCAAGAATCAAATTTTCTGCAGTACTTTTTGTTTTTTCTGTCATGGGAGAAAAGAATGTGGGTTATATCGTGTGCTTCTCATGTGTTTCCACCCCATGAGTCTCTCCTCAAAAGGTACAAACCCTTTTCGAAGAGTCTCCTCTTTTGGTTTTTCAAGATTCACATATTTAAACACTAAAAATTGTGTTGAAACTGTCTTTTTATAGACTTAATTGTGCATTTGCGCTTGAGTGCAACACAACAGTCTTAACACACCTCGAGCAGGTCCCGTACGCCTGGGTGCAAAATGGCAAAATCATAAAAAAATAGATTTTAAGACACTTTTCAACAATTGATCTCCACCTTGTCTTCAAATTGATGATGATATCACTATAATCACCGATCACCTTGTTATTTGACCTTGCATCCAACTACACTTTGTAGTCTCACAAGCTTTCGTTGTTGCCCCTTCAACCCTGAGAATGTCTTCCACCTTCTTAAATACAAAATTAAATAATATAGTTCAAAAAATATTATATTAGAATTAAAGTTAAACATAAATCAAAATATTTATAGTTATATTTTGAATTCAATTATGTTGCTAAGATAATAAAAAAAAGTGATAACTAATCAAACCCTATTACAAAAAAAAAAGAAGATTAAACCTTATTTACAATAATAAGAAAACCAATTATGTAAATAAAACTAATTAAAACCTATTTAAAATTTTGGATCCAAAAATAATATCTAGAAATGTGTACGTGATTTAAATTTTTCATTAAAAAATGTTTGATCTATACTATTTATATTTTGGTTGGTTTTTTCTTCTTCCATTTATACACTTAAGTAAATTTGAGCATAAGAATGTTATTTTGTTGATGTTTTTTTTTTTGTGGTGGTTAAGGGTTCGATCCTTGGACCTTGCATATATTATATATTGAACTTACCAACTGAGCTAAGCTTTCGAGGACATTCAAGATGGTTTTTGTTTATGAGATTGTTTGTAGTGAAATATTTTTAGTCTTTAAATTGAAAATAAAATAAGGGGAGTTTCTATACCAAATCACACTATCTTATACCATCAATAGCTCCCTAATTTATACTATTATTTTTTTGAGGATTTATATTATTTTTGTTATATTTTTTGAAAGTTATATTAGTTATATCGTTGGTATCATTAAAAAAATAAGTATAGTTTGTTACAATATGAAATTGCAAAATATCTATTATCTATAAACATAATTTTAATCAAAATTTCATAAACATTATTGTTCGTAATTTATGTTGGAACAAAGGGTGTTTCTCAAAATCACCTCTTGAGTTTTGATGATAACAATGTATTAAAAATTATCAATTGGATATGCTAAACATTTGTTCAAGTGTACAGGATCCAAATTAAAGTACTATTCATAAAGATTCTAATTGAACAAGTCAAAGAGCAAAGGAATTTTATTGAAGCTTAGAGCGGCTGAAAGAATTGCGTCTGAAAGAAATGCGTCTGAAAGAATTGCGTATGAAGAAATGAGTCTGAAGAAAGCGCTCCTGAAGACACGTCATCAGAAGCAAGGTCATCAGAAGCAAGGTTATCAGAAGCATCTCATCAGAAGCCACTTCACCAGAGTTGACAAAGTACAGTGTACGAAGTGTACAACCACTAACTCTGCGCACGCCTCTGCAACCACCATCTCTGCAAC
>Ga0315914_1001212_pt1 | contig 37632 bp, 24 predicted proteins | sample MpolenodulesMG_FD_203920 | JGI IMG/M metagenome (GOLD analysis project Ga0315914, IMG submission 203920) | Medicago polymorpha root nodule microbial communities from Los Angeles, California, United States - elongated nodules | ecosystem: Host-associated > Plants > Roots > Nodule | place: USA...
GGTTCTGGTGGAGAAGAGTAATAGTTAGGGTTTTGAAAATTACAAAAATGACCCTTAAAATGGTTTTAAATGAAGGGAAATCTAGTATTTTACACAGGGTTGTCAAAAGCGCCCGCTTTGACCCGCAATTGCGCCCGCTTCATCCGTTTTCTCCAAACGCTCCGCATTGGAGCGCTGCGTTGCGCTTTGTTGTTTTTGGCCGCTCCGCGCCGCGATTGCTCCGCATTCGGCCGCTATTGACAACAGAGACTTAAACAAACGGCCCCTAAAATGAACATTTAAACTTCGTTGATTATAAGGCTCTAAACCTATATATTATTCATCTTAACAAAATTAAACTAGGAAAAGGCTCTAAACCTATATATTATTCATCTTAACAAAATTAAACTAGCAAAAACCGTTTCTATAACAAAGATAAATCATTTGACCAGACTAATTAAACTAACAATTTGCACTGCCAATTCAATTAGTGAATGCGTCAATACGAATTACTAATTCTCTTATACACTATATGATGCGCAGGAATGAAAAATGAAACTAGCCTAATATTGAAAAGGAAAATATATATATATATATTGTATGCAAGGACTGAGTTTGATAAGCCAAGACATAAATAGCTGACCATACATCTTAAAGATTTTCGGTAACGTAGCTTACACATCTTAATGACAGTTAACAAACATACACACAGATTCAAATAGCCAAGGAACAAACAGACCTGAAGTAATTCACCTAAAGCCTCTTCGGGCGCCATTCTGAGACCACCTTTTCCCAAACCAAGCCGCTGAGATAACACTGCTCAGCTTCAACGCAACAAAGCAAGCTCATTAATATCTGAGACAATAAAAGCAATTGAACAAACAAAACTACACATACAGGTTTACAAAATTACACATACCTTTCAAATCTACTTTGGTTTCAGCTAAAGCAGAAATAATGTAAAACCTGTTCTTCTTATCCTATTTCACAACAATAGTAATTATCAGGTATCATATATCATACACATTCAATAACAATAACCATACAAAAAGTAAAACTTTTTTTTAATTATATTATAAATGTACCTTCAAAAACAAATTTTTACTGAGGCCACCATTTCCAACGTACTTTGCCTGAAGAAAAATAGACACTATATATCAGATAAAAAAAAATGATAGAAATTTGAAAGCATAAAAAGTTATTTATTTATTTACCTGAGCCTCAACAGTTAAAACAACTGGATGTTCATACTTGGAAAATTCAATCTGAAGCTCCTGAAAAAATCAAAAATCAAAAAGTAAAATAAACATTGAAGTTAATCACAATCATGAAATCAATGGTAGTGAATTTGGGGTATATATACCTGTAACTGAATGAGAAGCTGTTCCTTTGAGATACCCATCGGCGGCGAAACGGTATCGGTGGAATCGCAGAGAAGAAAGGAACTACAGTGTAGTGTAGTCTCTATGAAACACGAAACCCGAAACTGTAGCCCAAATTATAAGGTTGGACCCTATAAACAAAATTGGCCCAATATTTTATTTAATTTTTTTTTTGGAACAATTTATTTAAGATTTATTAGATGAAATTGATTTGTTTTTATTATAAAAATGTATATTTTTTTTACTAATATTAGATGAAATAGGTGGTTCAGCTGGAATGATCATTTTTTTAACCCTTCGGTTCTAAAGAGAAATGGACATTTGTAACTTGAAGTTTGATCGGGAGGTTAGTAAATTTAATCAAGAATTATTTTACTTAGGAAATGAATTCAATTTTTCTTAAATGCAATATTGATATTGATCAAAATGTTGCTTGCATGGATTATGTTTAAGGAAATGAGAATTGAGCTTTTATAGCCGTCAAAACTTTTTGTTCCTCGCCTCATTAACTAGTTAACCGATCATGAAAGAGGATCTCTTAGTCAATATCAAGCTTGATTGTGGATGATAGGGCTAAATGTCAATAATGTAATGCTTGAGTTGCATGTCAATTTTGTGGTAAGTAGTTTTTATCTTCATTTTTAGTTGTTTTCGAGTTTGATGTTATTTTAGAAGATTGTAGTGTTTTATTTGGTTTTTTAATTTGAAAACTCCGGTGTTGAATTTTATAGAAGATTGTGGTCAATCACATTTAACAATAGTCGCTTCTTATACACTTAGTCATTAGTGTTGTAACTATACTCAGATTTTACTATGGATAAAATGAAGTAAGTATTTATACCGTTTTAGATTTCTAATTACACATTAGTTTACTATCATAGGGTTGCACCCTTACAAGTCTCATGATTAGGGATGATGTACCGTCTTTGAATATTTGTTAGACCTCGAGTTTGCCAACCTGCCATGGTTTTGGTAGAACACTATACAGAGACTCTAGTTCAAACTTCCACCATCACACGTTTTAGACCAAGAGTGAAGTGTGGAGAAAAGTACAATTAAAGTTGCTTTCATTTGCTTGAACTTGATCCGTTGTAAAGCTGGGCGCCGCGTGAATATATATCTAATCAAACAAGGAACACTTCCTTGATTGAAATCAACCCAAATAATTGATTAATAATATTCACAATTTCACTAAATTATGTCTTAATAAGGCCAAGCAAGGATCATTAGTCTCATGTTAATGTTGGATCTAGACCCACTGCCTTTCTTTTTGGTGGCCAATTATTCTTTTCCACAATTATTAATTCTATGAAAAATAGGTGATACCACATGAAATACTTTTCTATATAGATGACTTCTTTTATATTATGAGATGAGATACTAAATCACTATGACTAATGTCATTGAATCATGTCAAGTATGATTTGTAATAATGTCTCTAATAATTGTGGCATTGTTGAATTATATGTAGTGTCTGCTGCATTTAAAATAAAATGGTATACTTACTAGTAAACTATTAGCATAATTCCAAAGGGAAAAACTGCCACGAATTTGGTTTGGATCGAGTTGCGTTTAGCAAGCCAATCGCTTGTTGACATCAAAATGCAACACAAATTATCATACGTTATATCAATATTATTATTCACATGCTGATGGCTATAATTTGAAAAGTACTCACATGATGTGTCTCAAAATATAACATTTAACTTGTCATTTGGTTATATCATATTCATGTGCATAAACTTATAAGCTAAATTAAATTGATGTTTTAGCTAAAGAAATTATGCTATGTAGGCCCAAGAATATATATACATACCTTAGTAAGAGTTTGACCTTGTAAATCTGGTGTATAGAGTTCAAATCACATTAAAAACGATTGTAAAATAGTAATTAGTATCAATCTATTAATTAATAATAATTTTTCTCTTCCCCAATTCTGAAAAAAGCAAATATGTAAACAAGTAATACCAAAAGCAAAAGATTTAATTCTCCTCATGTTCTTGTACATAGCTCGTGGAGGCCACTTTGTTCTTGTTGAAATTAGCTCGATAGATGCAATGTATGTAAATGGGAAGAAAAAAAAAGAGAATGGCATCCCATGCCTTCTCTCATTGCACTAGAGGATATAAGTCATGTCTTTGGACTTTGGACACATGATCATGTTCCAAAGTTAGCCAAAAAGTGTCAAAGTTTGGCTACCCTTCTTAAATTCTTAGTTTGTAAAGAATAAGATCATGCATACATAATGTGATAGCACGTTATATCAGCATGAAATACTTGAAAAAGAATGTTGATTGCATCATAAAGTCATGACTACAAAGTTTCTTTACTGCTACTTCAAATGCTACTAATGCCAAACAAAACAAAGTAAGTGACCCAATTGAAGAACAATGAAACAGAACAATCATAATACAAGAATCAAATCATCTTTGATATTTAACTACTGTGTTATTTTGACCTTCACCAACTTTGTCTTCGAGTGCACGACATCACATTTTCGAGATATTAATTGTCTTCTTTAGGTCTTATAAGTAAAGCTCTCACGGTTTATCCTTTCTAAAAGGCACCTCATTGGATAGGGGAATGTGAGTGTCGTTTATAAAATACTCTAAGCAAAACCGTAGCCTCCAGCTGAGGCTAAGATTTGCCGGCCCTCAAGTCTACAGCACCACGTTTATGAAGTATTGTCTGCTTTGGATCTTATGTATGCCCTCACAGTTTTGTCTTTTGTAATTAGTGACTCAATGGGTTGAGGAGTGAGGTTTGTTTATTTAAAAAATATCCTCAGCCTCGATTCCCAAACAATAGAGAGAGAGTTTACAAAGAAATAAATGGGAAAGAGGACATTTAAGGATGAAGATTGGAAAATAAGAGAGAACTCGAAAGATAAAAAGCTGAGGGGAATAAAGAGGTTCCTTCTTCTTTATGAATATGATTTAAGCATCTCTAACAACTTTCCATGCAATAAAGACCTCCCCCATAGTTACTCATATATAACCACAACATTTTCTCCCATAGTTGCATTAAGAAACGATTAAAGGAATATTTATTTACTCTTGATGACTACATGTATTTTCGTCCCTTTTTTCACGACATTGACATAACAAGCTTTGCATCAATGAACATAATTCCAAATACGTAGAAGAATCCATATCAGAAAGGCCAAAAAATTTCTTATGTCCGTAATTAATATGAATTTCTTCCAACATTCACTATATGTATCAAAGAAAGATATACAAATTTGAACGCAGACTATATATTCTATTATGTGGCATTAGAGCCGTAGATTTATTTCCTACACTAATATCTTCAAGTAGTATCACTGAAGACAAAAGAATTAAAATTGAATTGAATTTTGTAAAAAAGAAAAAAGAAGAGGATTTGAGTTTCTTCAGCTGAAGTTCCACAAAGGAATGTCACTTTCTTCATATAGATCATCACAAAACAAATGTGATGATGAATCAATATCAAAGAAAGAAGCACTTAACAACATCTGATCAACATATTTAGGTGATTGTAAACCTTCTAAGCCATACCAATTAGTTTCCGATATCATAGCCATCGATTCATCATTAACTTGATCGAAAGATGACATAAGTGAAGAAACATCTTCAGAAGAAACCATTGATGATGGAGACGAAACCAATGACGATGAAGAGGGAGTGTTAACATTAACATTAACATTATTGTTGTCAATGAAACTATTCGCGGCAGCTGCAGCAACTCTTTGAATTGATTTCGGAGACATATCTTGAGGAATATTGTAATGTGAAGATGCTGTTAAAGGGAAATTGAGATTTGATGCAGATGATGAACCTTTAAGGCATAAAAGTGCAGCATCATAAGCTCTAGCTGCTGCTTCTGCAGTTGAATAAGAACCTAACCAAATTCTTGTTTTTTGATTTGGTGCTCTAATCTCTGATACCCATGAACCCCAACTCCTCATTCTTACTCCTTTGTACTTCTTCTTGCTACTATCTGAGATTGAATTTGATGGTTCTTTTTTGATCTTGTTAGTCTCTGACTTAACCATAATAGAGAGATGTAATAAGTGCAAAATAAGATAATGTTGTTGAATACTTGAATGAACAAGAAATGTATGATGAATGAGATTTGGAGATGAATGTGGGGAGAGAGAGTATTTATAGAGTGGAGGCTTGCTTCTCAAGGTAGCAAATCTTTCAGTGGTCAAGATACGACAATTTTGCCAGATTGTATTTTGTTTCTTTATTTTAATCTACTTCTTCAAATTACTTCTGTGTTCTTTCTTTGTGAAGCTTCCTTCTTTATGGGTAAACTACTAAAATATCATTGTATGACAATAAGGGTGAATATATATACTATATCATAAACTTATAGCAAGAAACTTGTCAAAAAAAACTTTTTAGCAAGGGATACTCTTTACTGTATTAATCTAACTATTTTAAATAATTTTTTTCATAACCATCTAATTCTTTGGAGAAGAGGGTTTTAATAATCCAACGTTCAATCAAAAAGTAATTAAAGCTTGATTAGTAATTCGAACTCGGAAAAATTTGTCCATATGCAGACTTTTAATTACTCATATTATTGATAAGATTTTACTCGGTGTTATTTGGGTTAGAAAAGAGTATAATTTCAAACATTAATTATAATCTTAAAATTACAAACCGACTATTTTAAGAAACACCGTCAATATTTTTTTTTCCTATATAAAATAACAAACATCACTTGAAACTCAAACATACAACTACGAAACTCTGAGTTTGAATCTGAGTGAAAATGTTTAACCTATCAATATCAGCGATATAAGTTTAGCCAATCCTACGTATTAAATTAAGAGTTTACTCATGTTTTTTTAATTTGTGTCACACGAAAAAGGAATATTCAACATTGATTATGAGGATCCACGTAGATAATTATATTGTTTCTTTTTAATGAATGAAACTACTTGTATAGAAGGAGACATAGAAATTACATAGGATTCTAAAAAAGTATAGGCTGTATGGGTGCAAGTATGCACATTTACGGAGACACAATACTTGACACGCTCAGTCAGTTGAAGATGAACCCATTTGCTTTGCATATGCAATCACACACAGCTGTTGCTTCTCTGTATACATATCATATCATATGCAAAACCGTGTTATGGGACCTGCTTTCCTTGTGCAAACTGTGGCTTATATGTTACTATGTCCGTTACCCTTTTCTTTCTCTAAAGTCTAAACTATGGAACAATATTTAATTCAATAAATCAAGATCAAAAGTCTCACATCATCAGCGGTGTAATTTGACTTTTGCACTCCTTATCATATTCTTTATACCTTTTTTAGTAATGCTATCAGTATATATCATAAACATTTTTTTAAAAAAAAAATTGACATCTAGTCCAAAGTTAAGAAGTTCAATTAAAATGAAAGAAAAGTTCGGTATGAACTGATCCAAAGTCCTGTATTAAAAAATTTACTCTTTTTTTAAATATAATTTCTCTTATATTAATGTAATTAATATTTTCAAAATTTAGAGAAAAAATTAATCTTATTTTTTTTTAAGGAAATTTTTAATCTTATTGGCTCGCATTACTAATGTGAGAAGCATTTTTCGTTACTTGCAGCAAGGTTTTGAAAGGGTAGAATATCCTCTCGTACAACACAAAGCCCAATTTTGTTTTTCATTTTGAAAAAAAAAATATAACAATATTTTTATCTGAAATTTATTTTATAATATTTTTTTCATATCCTTTATCTCGTTCTCTCTTTTATTTTTATATTATTACATCAAGCCACCAGGTCACATGCAGGATGCTGGAGTATATGTGTAAAAAGAAAACGTTTTTACACGGCAAATGAATCCTTCCTAGGTTGGGTCAAGGTTGATTCGCTGGTTCAACAGGGTTTCTCAGCTCTATTTAATTAATTATTGTAAAATGTTTAGATAATCTCAAATATTCTCAATATTTGTGTATTCCACTAGTTTTTTTTATTTTATTTTTGACAGAACATTCACTGGGCCACAATATAAAAATTTACAGCAAAGGTCAAGTCAAATTAAAACTCTCGGTTGTGTAATTTTCCGCTAGCAATGACAGTCCAATGTGCAAAAAATTATTCCAAATAAAAAAGGTCAAGCTAAGAGAAACAATAAAAGCATTTAAAACTTGTTTGTTTATTCGTTCAAACACCATCCTCTCTCAAGCATACGTGCATGCATCCATTAGAGCAATTCCATGGCTAAAACTAAAATAGTGACACCCTCTGAAACCTTATACTTTTTCTGGCTTAGGTAAGCCCATGGGACTATGACTATTTGAAAAAATAAAAAATAAATTGAAGCGTTAAATGTTAAACTGAACTGCATCAAAAATAACTGAACCATGAAGAACAAATCTCGGACGGAATCGGTTCAATTTAAAGTTATATTTTGGTTCTTTTAATGGCCATTTTTAAACTCCATTAACAACGCTTGAACTGAACAATCGATTTAAAATTAAACGTGGTAACAAAGGCATTGCATTCATATTACATTATGATTCCCACGTGTTCTTGATACACTCAATTTTGTGTACGGTTTTGTGATATTGGGTCAATGGGTGTTGGGTGTTGAAATATCTTCATGACAAGCAAATTCATGGATTTCATTATTTATTTTTTCAAAAAATTAGCTGGACCTTCTGTACCTTGGTTTTACATCTCTGTTACATGTTTTGTATAATCTCATATATATCTACCAAAGTTCCCGAACCATCTTGACCATAAATGTAGATGCATGCACGTATGCTTGAGACATTTTTGATAATGTACCATATCTGTACTTTGGTCTGTCCTAACTGTCCCGTACCAACTGTAGGACCATCCGTACCCCGTAGAAAAGGAGGATGGAAGTCACCTATGAAAATTACAACTGAATAATTCAGCCACTGGAAATTGTAGGGCCAATTAGATTGAATAGCTCTTGGCACTAATAGCACGCTAGTGCCATATAACCTCAACCACCCCAAGGGCCAGGCCAGCCAGTGCCATGCTTTCATGCATTTGATTTAAGGGCTTTCTAGGGTCATTGTATTTTTTAGTTTTTGTTTTGAAAATGAATAGTTACAAATTACAATTGGTGGCAAGAGAGAATTTTCGTTTGATTGAGTTAGGGATGGGAAGGATGGGCGAAAGTGTAGTCACAGATATCAAAATTAAAAGTTAGTTGGACAATGACGGGACAAAATCTATGTACTAGTGTTTGGAGATACTTCTTTTTCTAGTGTAGACAAGTGATGTGTTGAACCTTGCAAGAGTGATTTTTACCATTAGATGTGAGAACACAATTGAGAAAACACACACTTAGAGAGATGAGAAGGTTCTCAAGAAAGTGCACACTATGACACTAATGAGTTTTATTATCAGATCAGAATCACACATTTATACAAGGTGTTGTAACTATTATCCTAACAGTTTGTGAATGTTGGAGAGTACATGAAGAGCGACGAGAGCACCAATGAGTTAATGCTTAGGACCATAAAAGAGAGATAAAAGAGAGAGACACTCACCTCCACCTAAAAACTTAAAAGTGTGTTTAGACGAGGTAAATGATTTTTTTGTAAAAATGGCAATATTAGAATCGTAGACAATTCAAAATATCAAATGATTTAATTAAATTGTTTTAATTTTTAAGTATTTTTGTTTGGATAGAATAATAAAAAAAGAAGAATGCTAAGAAAACTATCACTCTCTTGAACACCCATTTTTTTATTGGATGAAATCAATGTATTACCCACCACTTTGAGTGGACCTCATTTCTAAAGTGTGAGACACACCATGATTTAAGTCAATAAAAAAGCGAGTGTTAGAGAGAGTGTTGATATCACCGCTCGTTAAAAAAATATCATTGTTATCATTTTTTTAGTTACTTTTATAAATTTTAAATTTTGGGGGTCAAATTTGAAAATTGAAAAATAGGTGCAATTTTCAAATTTTTGAGGGGTCAATTTGAATTTTATTAGGGTTCAATTTAAATTTTTTGAAAACTATGGGGACCAACTTGCAAAATTTGAAGAAAAAAATGTTCAAGAGGAAGAAATTTGAAATTCCTAACTTTTAGATGACGTTTCAAATTCTCAAAATTTAACTGACAAAATATTTATAAATTTTCAGCATTTTGAAAATTCTTCAAATTAATCATCCAAGCAATGAAATACATGTAAAAGGATTTGATTTCCATAAAAAAAATTACATTACTTCAAAACATTCCCTCTTCACTTGAAAACTAACAACCACTCCCCCAAGTGTGAGTTCCCACCTCTTATACTTGATCCAATACCACACCCCGCTTTTTTGCCATGCATAAAGACCGGATGAGCTACTAGCGCGAAAGCCGATTGCTTGTAGGCCCAAGGAAGTTGATAAGTGCTCAAAAGTAATATCTTTCATGTGTTAAAATAGGCATTTTAGTGATTTCTTTTGCAAGTTATCTAAGAAAAAGTAATCATTTGTTGTAATTTGACCATTTATGCTTTCAATGCCTTACTCTACTCAACTTGTGCAGGAATGGCAAGCAAGGACCAAGAAACCATGTTCCAGGCCAAGCAGAACTCGCTTAAGCGAGATCAGTTTGCTTAAGCGAGAAAGTTCCAGGGAGCAACACAATATCTCACAGCCAGTTCGCTTTCAGCTCGCTTTTGGAAATTGGAAATTCGCTTACGCGAGATTAATGTCGAGAGCAATTGGAATTTCGCTTTCCATCTCGCTTCTAGTTCGCACAAGCAAAGGTTCAAAGACTGAAGCCAACTCGCTTAAGCAAGTTCATTTCGCGTATGCGAGATTTATGTCAAGAGCAACTTCAGGATTCGCTCTTAGTTCGCTTCCAGCTCGCTTACACGAGATTTAGCAACTTCAGGAGATAAGGTCCACGTGGCATGACTTCATTGGTCAGATCAGGATTTTCAGGCAGTTCGCTTGAGTGAGATATATTTTGCTCAAGCGAGATTCACGATTTCAGCCCATATAAATAGTCTTCTTCTCTCTTCCCAGCCATTCCATTACATTTTCTATTACATTTTTCTGGTTTTTAAAGAGAGACTAGGGCATTTTCTAGAGAGAGAAACACAAAGCAAGGTAGTTAGGAGTAGATTCAACCCAAGATTTGTTGAGACATCATGGATCTAGGCATTGAATCTTCATCTTTTCTTCATCCTTTGCAAAGCTACCATAGACATATGTAGCTACATCTACCCTTGTGGGTTTTGAGGTATTCAAACAAGCTATTATGTAATTTCTTGATCTTTTAATATATGGTTCTAGCTTATTTATTCAATGTTGTTGTTATTCTTGTATTTAATGCTTTATTGAGATTCAAAAAGATATTGACAAATACTTTTGAATTTAAGAAATATAATAACAGTCTATCTTAAGTTATCATTCTAGACATAGATGTTAATATTTGATAATCACTTTTAATCTATAACTTAATGCTTTTGGGTCATTTAATCGGTTGGAAAATCGTCGATTAAATGATCCAATCAACTTTGTGATTGTTTAAATGTTTGGGAAATCGACATTTAATTAATCCCTTAGAAATATCGATATCATTTGGACACAAATGATATTGTCGAGTGATTGTGATAATATCGTTCAAAAAGCTAGAATCCGTTATTTGATCGAGAGATTGCAGCTGTTACGCTTGGTTGATGTCTCTGACCCCAAACGAAATAGCCCTATCTCTTCTTGTTTTACTTTTATGTCGAATAGAGCATTAGCTTTACACAAACAAACAACTTATACCCAAACACTTAATATGATAAATGACGTTAAAATACTTAAGAAATACGCAACTCCCTGTGGAAACAATTCTATTATACTTACGTGTAAATAGTTTTATGACATGTAAAAATCTTACATCAGAAGTATGGGACTGGAAAGGTTGTCAACTCACTCTGCATTACCTCGTGCAAGCCTTATATTATCTGTTCAACCACTTGCAAACCTGCTATTCCTTCTTTTCGAAACGGGGAGGTAGCGTGTAGGTTTGACTAATGCAACTAGTCTGCCTTCAGGTAATCCAAACTCGTGTAAGAACCCATGTTCGTGTGTCTTAGTCGTGGAAGGCTTAGTCTTGAGACTCTTTAACTCGAATCCGTATTCGTTCTTCTAGTCTATCAACCCTCAGTTGATGGCTTCGAAGTCCTGGAGTAGAGGTCGATTCCCTTTGAGGTATAGGGGCTGAATGTCTATCTGGTTGTGTTCCCATTCGGCTATCGTCTTATTGTTTAAGATTTAATGGTTTTGCGGATGAAAGGTTCTCGCAAGGGCGGAGCCACGATGGTCTCATTCCAATCTCCCATCTTCCGGGAAGCAAGAGTCTGTGAGACCACAGGAAGAGCTCTGCTCAACGTCTAATCACCATGTCCGCGGATCTGGGATTAGTCCCTGCTACGGTTCACTCCCGCTCCCACTCCTCCACCAAACTGAACCAGGACTCTCGTACCACTTGTTGGATAGTCCCAGGGAACGTTAGGAGTAACAACGAATCAATGTTTCAGAACCACAAAAGAGGGAGATGTCATATCTCAACTCACAACCTTAAAACTTTAGGCATATAAATCGTCTCTTTTATATTCAATATTTTATTCATTCACCAATATGTAAGACTTAAATCACCCACACTTAAAATCCAACGATAACTAACTATTAATCATCAAAATAAAAGTTGAATTACACGTTCAAAACACCAGCTTAATTCAATTTCTTTTATATTGAAATTACCCTTCTCATCTTTTTTATTTCTCTATTTTCAATGGCTTTGTAAATTGTAACGATGTCAGCCAGTTGGTCCTCCAACCTACGAAACATCAATTCTATGCTTCCTTTGATAACGAGAATATGATATTTAGCCACAATATGTTTTCTCCTTCCATGAGCTATAGGTTTATTTGCCAAGATGATCGATAACCGATGTGATGACCACATTATTAGATGCATTGCATCTCTTGGTCCTGGTTGCATTATATTCATAGTGATTTAATTGAAAAATATTTGACATAAACATAAACTTAGTTTGAAATATTAATTAATAGAGTTAGATTATTTTTTAACTAATCTACTTTTGAAAATAAAATTTCGATCTACCCTACATTCAAAATTATTATCCAATCTACCCTATTTTCTTCCTTCATGATGCCCCCCGATGGAGCCATCCTACTACTTTTTTTTTTCTCGTTTTTCTTTTATTTTTTGTTGGGACAAGTAAATTACACTCCCCTTCACCTCTCGTTGGCGTGCGACATTAGGACAATTTTTTACGATAATGACCCGTTGCTCGACACACCACATTTTCTTAGATGAGGTTGAAAAGGTTCCAAGAAAATGTGAAATGTGTCGAACAACGGTCATTATCGAAAAATTGTCCTAATGTTACACGCCAATAGTACTTTTCAATAATTTTCTTTGTAATATTTATAAATCTATATTATTATGTTATTTCAAGTTTTTCTGTTAATTATTTATGTTATTTCAAGTTTTTCTATTAATTATTTATATTGATCAATTTGTATTATTAGTTATTTATATTTTATATAATTAATTTTAGTAAAAAAATAAATAATACCTAGTAAGATGACTCAATCTCAGTTCGAGCCATGCTGAATGAAAGAAAAAGTAGTAGAATGACTCCATCAGAGAGGGAGTCGTCCGAAGGATGATGGTGCCATCTCAAATGTAGCTGAGATGAAAAGAAAATGTAAGTATGTTAGATTGGATAATAGTTTTAAATATGGAAGCACTAGTTAAAGAATTATAAAAAGAAATTTTGTTCTGCTTTCGAAACTTGAAAAAATGTTTTTAATGTTAACTTTGTCATTTCTTTTGCTTAACTAGTACCCGAGGACACCAGTTAACATAACTATTTTTTTTGTTCAAGTAGCTTAATGGTTAAAGCTCACACAGTTAAATGTGGAGAAACGTGGTGTTGAGTTCGAAAGGGATGAATGTGGTGGTTGAGTCCCTCGATTTTTTCCCGATAGACGAAAGAGTCTGTGTACTTCTGGTGTCTTGTACTCTTTCTTTCTCTTGGGGTTAGATCTGAACCACTTTGTTTTCGACAATCCTATTTGATTCCACAGTCAACCATCGGTTATGGCAAAAGGCTTCAACCCAAGTTCAGGAACCCGAATTGTTCTTAGTATTTTATTGTTATGCTTCACCTCTTTTATTAATCTCCCTCAAACAAAGGCCATTTGGTTAAGTATCCCCAGTTCAGGAACTAAGTGCGTGTCGCAGGATATCCAAACACATGTTGTCGTTTTAGCCAATTACTATGTTGTTGCCGATAATATCCAGGGTCACCCTCTTCCTACTATTTCTGCCAAGGTATGCTTTATTATTTTTTCTTGCTTTTGTTTATTTCATAGTAAGTTTTAGCTTATGAAATTCCATATTTATTTTTTGGGTAGAATTAATGTTTGATCTTTATGCTTTATTTGGTCAAAGCATGCACTTAATTAGGTTTGTTTAACTTAAAGTTTCTTCAACTTAAGATTATAAATTTGCTTTGATGTTGATGAGGCTATTAAGGATAGATACTGAAAATTCATATTGACCAGTTCAAATTGGAAAGCTTGGATACAGACTAACAATGAGATAACCAAATTTAGACAACTTTTGCAACAATGTTTTAAGTGGTTGACGCAGTTTAAATATGTGGTTAATTACATTCGGTGGATGGTAAATAGAAATTTCAGGTGTTGAAACTCATTAACTACCAACGTTACTTCATTAACCACCACTGAAATTCATATAACCTAAAATAAGGCCTGACACGACGGCACATCAAGTGCCTTAAAAAAGAAAAATAACAAGTGTCCAATTTTACCGTAGATGAGTCTATGTTGTGTTTGAAGAGTGTCTAAGGTGAGTCAAAAGCAAAGAAAAATGTGTTTTTTGCGACACTTATCTGAGTTTTCTTACATGTGTTGTACGAGTATTGTACGGGTGGCGGACACTGGCGCGTGTGTGACAAATGATACACCTAATCCCTGGAGTGTCAAATTTGTTTATAATTGAGAAACTAACTCAACTTTAGTGTAACACATGACTGACTGTCCTTTTGCACCAGGTGACATCTCCATATGGAAATAATCTTCACAACAATGAAAATGTTACCCAAGGTCAATTTGCATTTACAACTACTGAGAGTGGTAGCTATGTGGCATGCTTTTGGATGAATAGCAAAAATCTAGCAGGTTCTTCAATTAGTCTTGAATGGAAAACTGGAATCTCTGCCAAAGATTGGGACTCTGTTGCTAAAAAGGAAAAGATAGAGGTAATAAATAAATTTCATTCATTCTCTATCTTTGTCTTTGTAATACCTATATGGGATTTGTTTATTTATATTGAAGTGTTTAATGACATAATCTTTTTGGAAAATGGTTTAAGGGAGTTGAACTTGAGCTAAGGAAACTTGATGGAGCTGTGCAAGCCATCCATGAGAATCTGTTATATTTAAAGAACAGGTAAAATCCCTTATATAGATTGTGATGTTTGATTTCAGTTTTAGGGTCTGTTTGGATTGACTTATTTGAGCTTATCTACCGACAGATACACTTGTGAGACTATTTGAGAGAGTTTATGGAAACAACCGATGACATTTGCATAATTGTTTTTAGCTTGTTTCTATAAGCTCTCCAAGATGGTTTATGAAAGTAGTTTATAGCAAATATGAAAATTGTTTGACCTTATTTTATCTTTTGTTATGGAAATAACTTATGCATAAACAATTGTATGCTAAACACTTGCTAAAAGTGATTATTTAAGCTGTTAATCCAAATAAAGCCATCCAAATAAAGCCGATGGATAACAATCTTTCCTTATTGAGGTCTTTATGAAGTTAGGTTATTCTAAATTTCTAATCACTTTGCTATGTGTCGATGATGATGATGGGTGGGATGGAAAACATAATGAGTACAAAATAACCAAGATCATTCATTCTGCTTAATCAATGGATTTCATAACCTTTTTTTCTTTCTTTCTTGGATAATGGTGTAGGGAAGCAGAGATGAGAGAAGTTAGTGAAGCAACAAATGGCAGAGTTGCTTGGTTCAGTATAATGTCTCTTGGCGTATGCGTTTCAGTTTCAGTGTTGCAGCTGTTGTATCTGAGACGCTACTTTCGGAAGAAGAAGCTCATATAGATTTTACTTTCTTATAACACTTGTCTAAACCAAATTGTTTTCTATAAGTTTTGGAGAATTAGTTATGACTTGTATAGTATTTTTCATGTATAATTGGGGGTTGGTGGATTACCTTACCTCTACAAGGGGTATGGTGGGAGTTGCATATATTCTGAATTTAGGAGTTTTATTACTTTATTCCATGTGGTTAATTGAACATCTGCAGTAACTGTGAACTCCTCATGTTACTTATAGTAGAATAGGAAAAGCAATGGCAATCCAGCATGTTAATCGCAAATGATATGCCCTGTTTTAAAGCAGAGAGATATACTAGGAAAATGATCAGCGAGCAACACTTAAATTAGTGATAAAAAAAAGCAATAATTTGTATTGAGCTATAAAATACATTTATTTTCACGAAATTATTTGTTGTGTTTTGTACATGAACTATCGAAGGCTGAATAACTTTGATGAAAGAAGCATTGACTGAGCCTCCTTTAAAAATAAGATAAGATTCAACATTACTGGGAGTTTTATTTAAGAAGTAGCAGACCGTAGTAATTTGAGCTCCCAAGCGAGCATGATGCCAAGATAGAGATCCCATAAGTCAGTCATTACCAAGTTGCATGAGCCAAAAATAAAGACTACACTAAAAATGTTTGATGAATATACCAACATGATCATGGATCAGGCCACCAGAGACGGAAGAGCTACCGATATGGCGAGAGCCATCCACGTGTTGGTATTTAAGTGTGAATAGAAGTCTCACATTGAGCATGTGTTAGATGCATAAGAGATGTGAATCATGTGACTTGTATTCTCCGTGTCTTAATATTTTGGATGGACGAGAGCATGCAAAAATGCTCTTTCTTATCGGGTGACATTTACATGAATTTGACCACATTAAAAGTAGTTCTCACTCACTTTAAAAATAGATATTACTAAATAAATAAGTAAAATCAATAGGAGTTTCTTCGAAACAATGAGAGTATTGTGCCAACATAGGTTAGTTGTTACGGACTGAGCTCAAACCACACAAGGATATGGATTCGAATTCAACTTGTCTAAACTTTATTATTATTATCATATACAGGAAAATAAATAGAACATTATTATAAAGAATATGTTTGAGCACTTTTCCTAAATGGTTACTGTAGAGTAACAAAAATCACCACACTTTTTAATTTCGATATAACTATAAAAACGGTTATACCAACCAGTTGATATGCACTGTAATCCAAACCAGAGAGGTCAAAGAGAAAACGAAAAATGAAACACCAAAAAAATAACAAGAAATGTACGTACTAATTATTGCCACATTCCATTCCAATATTAAATTTAAATTAGGGAGGTGACAATAACATTTTCCAAAATAAATAAAAATAAGCATTTCAAAGCCCATTAAATAATTAACAGATTAAAAAAGACCGGGTATGATTTGTGTGTCTGCGAAAGAGAAGAAGAATGGCGGTGGCACGCGCGGTGGCAGTGTTAGCAGTGGCAAGACCCTCAACAGTGTTAACCGGCGGCGCTCAAACTCATCGCATTCACAAATTCAAACCTCTATGTTATTCAACAACCACACCTTCACCTTCTTCTAGAAAACTCATCCTTTACTCTAAACCTGGTTGCTGTTTATGCGACGGCCTCAAAGAAAAGCTTCAAGATGCATTCTCGCTCTCTGGTCCACATTCCCTTAATGACGTCGATTTTCAGGTATCTTTTATCACGTGTTAGTATGAATTTGCGATTTTTGATTTAATTTTGTTATTTTTATTTTTTATTTTTTATCAGATTAGAGATATAACTAGCAATCCAGAGTGGGAAAAGGCTTATCAATATGAGATACCCGTGTTAGCTAAAGTTCTCTCTGATGGCACCGAGGTTTGTTATTTTATTATAACACATGCATAATCAGCCACATTTGATTAATGACACCCATATATTCATGATATATGCTTCAAATTTTAGTTGTAAGATCATTCATATTATTGTGTCTGTTTGCGTTGGGTAATATGAGTCAATACATAATACTCTATGTAAACAAAGATTTTTATCTTCCATGTTGTAATCCAAGAAAATATTCGTTTCAGAAAGATCCATCACACACAAATCTCTCTGCATTTTATCGAAGAATCTATGATCTGGTGGTCGTTTTTCAGCCCATTCTGAAAAAGTAACCTGGACCATAATGCTGGCCATACACTGGCTGGACTGAATTAATGCTGGTTCAGTGGCATATATAATTTGGCCATTCTCATTTCATGGTGCTCGGAAATTATTCAGTCATGTGTATCAAGTTGTGGCTTATAGAGTATTGGTTTTCTGGGTTGATATTCTTACTGGTTTTGGCATCCAACTGTTTGATTCTGGTCTGTTCTCCCAGTTTAGTCTCTTGATGCTATTACGCGTTGATACTCGCAACTTGTTTTCATTGCAGCTGAGTCATTTGTTTGCAGTTTGTTTGGCATATCACCTCATTTAGTTGCTCAATGGCCTTGTTTACAATCCAGATGGAGTTTAGGTTGCTCATATCATATGGCTGGAATTTCATATAATATTCATGACCACCTAATAAATATTGAAAAATAAAAGACTCAAAATATTGAAGGAAAAAAAAAAATCAGTATCTCACGTTGACACTGTTCTGTTTTCCAGGAAACTTTACCGCGATTGTCTCCTCGTTTAGGAGTGGAGCTCCTCCAGAAGAAGATAGCTGCTGCCCTTGGAGAACAATAACGGCTTTTCAGCTCATGACTCGTGAGGCATATGAAAGTTTGTTCTATAACTTTTATCATTTAACGCCATTTTTTAAATTATATTTGATTAAAGGATTAGTTCCTTTAAACTAAGAAATTAAATTTAGAGAGAACAGTGAACTGAATAGTTATATTATTTCAATGAAAATTCAAGTTAAGATTATGATTAAATGTATACACGTTATAAAGTTATTTAAATCTGGATATTATTTTTTAACCAATTGTTACAAAATATTTTTCTTTGAAATGAACATTTGATTTGTATAAATCAAGTGTTTTTCGACTTCAAAATTTTCTCCACAAATCAGCACAGGTCATTTAGGCATGCTTTGGTCTCGTTCACATGCGTCCTAGGATTGCTCAAGTTAAGCAATCTTTAATTTGGAGTTCTTTTGTTTTTTCAAAGAGTATGAATTTTTTTGTATAGGTATTTTTTGTTTCGCTATAGTGGTCGTCACGGCCGCTATTGACATTTATGTTTGTTTTTACTTAATACCAATTGATTCTATGCTTTTCACAATTGTAGAGTCTCATATCTAAGCAGTCCTAGAATCCCTCAATGTACAGTCTTGAGACCCTTTATCTCCAACGTGACGTGTCATATTGCCTAGATGTTTGTCACAAGCCACTCCTCATTAATGATTTATCTTTTTTGCATCGCTGATCATTCCTCACTCTCTTTAGTTCCCTTCAGTTTCCATGTTTGACATGGTTACAAGTGATATCAGAGCAAGACAAGGAGATGTATGTAGTTGCTGGGTAGTGGGCTGGGGGATGAAGAGAGGGAAAAGTATACGCTAGTGCAAAAAGATGATGCTCATACGCAGAGTGCTCTTGAGAACTGGGAGGGATCTTGAGAATGCAGGTATGAAACTATAGTCAGTGATTCGCAAACTGTGTAGGCCAGACTTTGTAAGGCTTGAGTCTGGCCTTTTTCGAATATATTAAGTTTGAATCTGGCCTATTATCTTTCATAGGCTTCTTAATAAGCCTGACCTGACCTACAAGCCTTTTTAAAAGCTTATTTCACATTGAAGCCTTTAAATAGCCCCTTCCGCCTATTTTTAAGCAGGCATAGGCCTTTATATATCATTTGGCTTAATTTTGTACTGATTCTAAATTAAGTTAATAAATGATTAAAAAAAGTAGAACGAAAGACAACATTTCATAAGATACATGAGAAAAATTGGCATATCCCAAAACAAAGAAGAAATGTTGAACATTTCGTAAAATGACTACAAATTTCTCAATCTATATTTTGAAAGGAAATAAAATGTCATCAAATACATAAAAGGAATAAAGAATAAGTCTCCTGAACCCAAGAGTGAGCAAATTCATTCAACACAGCAAGTATTAGACTTGACATCAAATCTTTAAGGTGATTTATATCGCTTGTTCTTAAACCTTCAAAATAATAAAAAAAATTGCATACATGTCATTGGACTAAAAATAATAATAAAAAAATCATCAACCTGCAAAATAATAAAAAAAAAAAATACAATATACATGTCAATGGACTAAAAAATCCTTTATAAATGAATATTAATAAAAAATCATATCAAGTAAGAAATTTAACCTTTGATTTTTTCTTTAGATTATACTTATGCCACAGTTGATGCCACAATTGAGATTAAAGTAACTAGTATATTACCACCCTTGTTAGACAAGATATCTTATATTTTAAGACGCTAAAGGAGTTACCATTAGCACCCTTCTTAGAATGCTCATAATTTAGTAAAATCCCGTGACGATTGAAACTTTGGCTTGGGAGGATGGTAAATCATTACTATCCAGAATAACTACAGTTAACAAAGACGCTTTCAAATTAGAGTTACATACTCGTCAAATAGAACTCATGACCTATATATTCTCATCAACTTGTTAGATTTATATAACAATGGGAAATGTAAACTCCGATTTTTAATATTGATCTATCATTATTATTGTTATATTGTTTTCAAAAAAATGTAGTTGAATTGTGGGTTTTGAGGGAATAGATGGGTTAAGTTAATTGTTGGAAAATAGAAGATTATGAGAAATTAAGGAGAAAAGGATATTTTTAACACATAAGAAAGAATAGAGGTGTATTAGTAAAGAGGAAGTTTAAGTAAGTAAGTTAAGTAGTGTTTTAATTAAATAAATAGTGGAGACTAAACATGTTAGAAAGTTATGAGAAAAACTAAGCCCAATAAGTGGTTATAAATAGAGGAAAGTCTTAAAAAAATTAGGTTAAAACACATAGAGCAAAATTGAGAGGAGAGGCAAAGAGGAACTAGGGTGTGAAGAGAAGAAAACAAGTAGAGAAGCTTGGAGAGAGATCCAACCATAAAAGTTGTTAGCTTTGTTGATTTTTGAGGTAAGAGGGAGTCTCTATTCACTTAAGGGTTGTATGAACATATGATTAGTGAAGGGTTTGCGTTTTTTCTTTTTTATTTTCATGATCTTTTAATGAATTCATGTTAAATTCGTGCTCTAATTTGTTGCTTTGATTTTGGGTATGTTCTTATCTCTGAATTCATGATTTTGATATGCTAAATTCGTGGTTATGTTATGTTTTGAGTTTTACATGTTGAAGTGTGTAAAAATCATGAAATTCAATGCATATTTTATGTTTTGAGATGACTCAAAAACAAAAGATAACTCCACATTTTGATGATTCTAATTCTAATATGTTACTCCACATTTTGTTAAATTCAATGCATATTTGATCCATATCTAAAGATGTGAAATTGTCGAGTCCTATCAAATATGCATAGGTGGGCCTTAGGAGGACAATGAGCCTAAAAAAAGATGCAGAACTGCATTTGCTGAAGAAGATGATAAGGGAAAGGAGGTGCAAATAGAGCAGAATAAGTCACGTAGTTTGATTCCAAAAGAAGTGTCTCTAATTAATAATCCAGTTTTTTGATGAAAATAATATAACGGCGGGACCTGGTAACCAGGCATGTCGAGAACAATGAGTCTTGTATGGTAGAATCACCGAGGCTTGGGAAACCTAAGTGTAGTTCCTAAACTAAAATTCTTAGTCCGGGACTATAAGCTGGATGTCCTGTTTTTAAGTGAGACATTTGTCCAACATACAAGATTCATTTTTCTCGGCAGGCCTGATTACCAGGTCCCGCCGTTACATTATTATCATAATAAATAGGATTATTTGTCCACAGACACTTCTTTTGGAATTGCACTACGCGACTTAGCTCAATCTGCACCTCCTTTCCCTTATCATCTTCATCATTAAAAGCTGTTCTGGATCTTTTTTTAGGCCCATTGTCCTCCTGAGGCCCACCTATGCATATTTGATGCTTTGATATGACTCGACAATTATACATCTTTAGATATGCATTGAATTTAACAAAATGTGGAGTAAAATTATCAGAATCATCAAAATGTGAAGTTATCTTTTGTTTTCTAGTCATATCAAAACATCACATATGCATTGAATTTCATGATTTTTACACACTTCAACATGTAAAACTCAAAATATAACATAATCACGAATTTAGCACATCAAAATCATGAATTCAGATATAAGAACATACCCAAAATTACAACAACAAATTAGAGCACAAATTTAACATGAATTCATTAAAAGATCATGATAATAAAGAAGAAAAAACACAAACCCTTCACTACCCATATGTTCATACAACCCTTATGTGAATAGAGACTCCTCCCTTACCTCAAAAATCAACAAAGTTAGCAACTTCTATGGTTGGGTCTCTCTTCAAGCTTCTCTCCTTGTGTTTTTCTCTTCACACCTTAGTTCTTATATACCTCTTCTCTCAAAATCCTAAATATTACTAACAATAATATTAATAATAAATCAATATTACCAAGCGGAGGCGTTAAAGGAAACATAATTCACCATATGAAATTTGCACATACATACAGTTAGGTTTGTTAGATACTAGTAATATCCATAAAAAAATTACGTTAAAGACTAGGAATATCCATAAAAAATATTACACTCACCCTAGTATTTGTCAAACTATGTTTTCAGTTAGATACTCACTATATGATTTTAAAAGAGGTTATATTGAACACTAAAGTTATCTAATAAAACATAGTAGGTGATACACTACCTGAATCACATGAGTAGCTAGATTAAACACTTATAACAATTTACAAACTTTCTCGACTTTGTTTCATTCTGATAACAAGCTTCCTATAAGCCCTTCTGGTCAAACACATCACAAAATGCTTTCAATCTTGCGTCTTTGAATTCAACATATTTCACACTTTCACGGATATTGAAAATGATATACCTAATTTTATTAAGGTCACCTTGCACCAACAAATTTAATTTGTTAGTGAAAGGTGACTTTGGTAAAATTAAAGACATTATTTCAATATCCGTGAAAGTATGTAATATGTATACTGATACTAGAGGCAATTTGGGATGTGGGTGAGCAAAAGCTTTTACAAGAAAGGAAACTTGTTATTGACTCTCCAACAAGATGGAATTCAACATTTGTTATGTTATCAACTGTTTTGAAATTTAAGGTTGCCTCAGCTGCATACAAAGAAAGAGGGTCGGGCCTCGTTATGATTGTACACCGTTACTTGAAGAATAGAACAAAGTTGAGAAAGTTTGCAAATTGCTAGAAGTGTTTTATCTAGCTATTCATATGATCTCATGTAGTGTATCAACTATTTTTTTTATTAGATAACTTTAGTGTTTATAACTACCCATTTAAACTTAGGTAGTGAGTATTCGATGCCTAATTTGTATTTGGTAGAAGTTTGGAGGGTGAAACAAAAACAAATATCTCTTCATATGAAAAATGGTGTCCAATGAAAATAAAGTTTGACGAATATTGAGGTGAGATAAAGTTTAACTATTGCTAGTGTTTTGGGTCTTGGATGAAAATTTCATATAGTGAATATTTGTTCTCCCATGATATATAAATGTATAGTTGTTTATGAGAATACAAGGTCACGAGTCCAATGGAAGCACTATTTGATGAGTATGTATGTAACTCTAAATTTTAAAGAGTCTTCGTTTAATGTAGCTAATTTGGATATTAATAATTCATCCTCCTCAGAAGCCAAGTTTTCGATTGTCATTGAATTTGACCAAATTATGAGCATTCTACATGAAAATGAAGTTGTTATTCCAATAAAGTCATAATTGCAAGCTTTTCTTGATGAAGTGGTTAAAGAACAACATGACATATAAGACATTGTCGAAAGATTTTTTTTTTTGGAAAGAAGACATTGTCAAAGATGATTACTGATTTATTAGCTATTCCAATCTCAATTGTGGCATCAAAGTCCACATTCATTGTTGGAGGTAGAGTTATTGATGATTTTTGCTCTAAGCTAAATGAATAATTTATTGAAGTTCTCATTCATGGTGGGGGTTGGCTTCGGCATAAGTATAATCTAGAGAGAAAAAATCAAAGGTTAAAATTTCCAACTAATGTATTTTCCCCTTGATTTTGAAGGTTTGCTGCTTGCTGTGTTGAATGAATTTGCTCACTCTTGGACTTAAGAGACTTGTGAAATGTTTTATGTATTTGATGACATTTATTTCCTTTTAAAACATAGATGAAGAATGTGGTTAAAGTCTACTAAAGAAATTTTCAACAATTTCATTTTTTTAATGCAAATTTTCTCGTGTATCTTAAGGAATTCCTTTTTTTGTTACTTTTTATTTTAAAGGCTTACTTAAGCTTGCTTAAAGTAGGCAGAATGGAGTATTTAAAGGCTTCAATATGAAATAGAGTTCTATATATATTTTGTGTGAAACCTCCCTTTCCTAAGTAAAGAAGTCGTAATAATCTGGAGTTCGGCCGGAAGGTAAGTAAAGTATGATCAAACATTGTTTCCATCAAGAATCAAACTCTGGTTCTTCTGAACGATTCATCGTAGTGAGATAGTCACTAGATTTTTTTAATGATATTTGTTTCTTTTTGAAAAATAAAATCATGTTCTAAGATATTAGTGTAATTTGCATTAAGAAATGAAAAGGTCGTTTTCAATTAAAGAAAGAAAAAGGCGTCTTTTGCATTGTTATCATGAAATCCTGAATTTACAGTGCGATTGTTTACAGTTTACCAAATTTATTTCAAAAAATAACATTTTTTGAATTGTAAAGATGTGAATTTTATTCTAAAGTATTTAAAAGAAAAATGCTCGGTTAACATTATACTCCTTTCGTTTCTAAATATAAGCAAATTTTACTTTTTAGATTCATTCAATTAATGATTTATGTGGTCCATATTATAAACCACATACAACATTAATTGAATGAATCTAAAAAGTAAAATTTGCTTATATTTAGAAACGGAGGGAGTAATATTTTCAGGAACCTTAAAAATAGGGATTATAATAGGTAGTTACATATAATTTTATTCTCATCTTCATGGAAACTTTATTCCCGCCATTTTCTTTGGGAAATTTTTTCTATTTCCATTAACATTTTTATTCGGAAATAAATGTTAGCAAACTCGTAACAAACATATGCATGTATATTTCTATTATTTTATTTTTAGGAATCTACGAATATGATTTGAGACAAACTCACCCTTATCTTAATTATGGTTTTGGTTTCGTCAATTTTTCACTCACAAATTAGTCTCTACATTTTTAATTTCTCAATTTTGGTTCTTTCCTCGGATTGTTTGATTTAAAAATGTTGTTGTGATATATTTTAAATGACATTCCTTAAAGTTTGATATAATTTGATGTTGTAGGATCATTCAAGTGGATTCATTATTTATGTATCACTGATTAAATTACGAAAATGAATAATCTCAGAAGTTGAAACTGATGTTTTGAAGTGGTTTTCTTATAATTTCATAGTTGTTGATATTCAACATCATCATATTGTATGACATGTATTTAAAATATGTTACATCACAATTTTAGTCTAAAAATTTGAGGGAGAGGTCAAAACTGAAGGATTTTAAAATAGGATTATCAATTTTGTGAATGAGTTAAAATAAGTCTTCTATTTTTTAATATTTTTTAATATGAGACTTCTCTATATCCGTCACGCTTAGAATTGAATGATAAATTTTTTAGTGTTTAGTCATCGATCAATAAATACAAGTTATAGCATATTATCAATAATAAAGAAGGAAGAAGAATTGTGTACCTTTAAACTAGATTGATGAAGGATAACTGTTAGAAGGATGAGATGGATGACTACCCTCATTTCATTTAGCAGCAGAATGTTCAGAATGCCTAACCGTTTGATGGGATGACGTTTAAATAGCTAAACGGCTGAGGGCAGGGACCTCTTATTAGACTTATCTAAAAGGTTCAACTCATCACGGTCCATTTAGTAACAATAGCTCAATCACTCAAATTCATCATATAATTAGTGCTTAACACAATAGACCATAATTTATATTATAAGATTAACTTATAATAATTGATTATTGTCAATCCATAATTGATTAATTAAATAATTAATCCAACAATCTCCCATTTGGATGACAATACTTAGTTACTAAAAGAATATAATATTTCACTTGTCATAAAGAATTTTAATTTTAAAATTATATGTATGGTCAAAGCACTCATCATTCAAAAGTGAAGTGAGCTTTAATGCTGCAGAAATTGAAACCGATAGGGAAAACAAATCATACAGGTCAAAGACTCACTTTTCTAACAAATGATGAATTTATAGTGACACATTTGAATTAAAAAGAATGTGTCATTAAAGAATGGCCCAGGCATTTTAAAAAATGCTATAACAAACTCCCACTAACCCAGAATATCATAGACTTAATCAAATCATTATGAGTTGCAATACTCGTATATATAAGTCTGTGGTTAGTGGTTCTGCCAATGAGTTTTCAATTTTATAAAAGTCATATATCCACATAGATATAAGAATAGTAATTACTTATAGGGATAACCTATTAAGAGAGTGTAATTACATTTAATCAAAATCGATAAATGTTCTTTGACATTCAATTATCCAAGTTTTAGAAAAAATGTGACTATGAAAATCCATAAAGAAATAGGAAATTCAAGAATCTCTAAAATGGATTAACATAGACAGTTAGTTTAAAGAAAAACGAGATGTGGATTAATGTGGCCACTAAAATGTCAATAATGAACGAACATTTATGATTATCTCAGATTATAAGTAGTACAAGAACACAATATCATATTCGATAGGAGTATTGATATTATACATTGTATTTATTATTTATGACCTTATAAAATATGGAATGTTGGTAAAAGAGAAGCACAATATATATTTGCATGCTAAGAAGTTATTGTGCATATTCCAACAAAATTGACTTAAGCATCCAATTATGATGATTATTGAGATTAAAAGAATTTTAATATGTTTCTCAATATAATAGAATGAGACTAAAGTTTAAAGTCTCTTAAGCTATGCCATATTTTATAGTGTGCACAAGAGTATATGACAATGACGAGAATTTTAAATTGTATGTATATAATATTGTGTAAACATTTATCTTGATCACACACACACACACACATATATAAACAAGAGTGAGATTTTTCATCTGAGCTCAAAGTATATAGTGTTGTGTACACACTCCCACTGATCTCATATATATATAAACAAGAGTAAGGGGAATTCTCATTAGTGATCACTGATATAAAGAAATATTTTAATAATGTAATATTCAACAATGGGATACTTGATTACTAGTTTAAGATTATCAACATAAGTGGTTATATAATTTCAACTAACAGAGTTTCATGAACTCAACCACATATTTTGCACATTAGTATAACAGAATTATTAACTCAAGTGGTAACTCAAGGATAATATGAAACCCCCATAAATACATATTTTATCAATGACAGTTATTAACAAGAATTGAGTTTCGTAGTTAGTCACATATTCTTCATTTAGATTTAAGGAGAATGTAAATTTTCATTTAAGAATCTTATAACACAAGATCTCCTTTGCACAATTAAAATTCCAATGAATTTTGTAAATATAGTAACCTTTATATGACAGAGGATGATGATTATATAAAAAGTTTATCATCATATGAGTGAGATAAGTCTCTAGCATTATAAAATAGAATATGAGACTCTATTCACAATTTTAGTAACTCACTCAAGACTCAAATGTTACCGTTATAATTACACACATTTGAGAAAAGATTAGGTTACACGCAGCGGAAATACATGAGACTTATATTTTATTATTATTGAGGATATAAGAGAAAATAGTCGTAAGCTTCCATAAATATTAAAGAATAGCAACAATATAAAATATGTCTGAATATAGTAAAATTAAATATCCCAAATATACGATTTCTAATTATTTAGAATAATGGTTTAAATAAGTTTTTCTCAATGGAGTTGTTAAGAATTTTGGGAGTTTGACATATTGCTTTTACAAAATGAGTTTACAATGATATAAAATAATATGGAAGTGTATAATAATTTATGAAATCCTTCAAAAAAAAAAAATTATGAGAAAATAATATAATTAATATCCTCAATATAAGTCTCTACAATAATTGTATATCTAAAGTAATAAAACAAATAAATGTATTTGTTTACGAGATATAGTTAATTGACATGTAGAATTTTCTTCGCTTGTTGAAGAATTATTTGTTCTCCACTTGGTCAGAATGATAGTTAGACTAATAAGGTATTTTTCTTACCCATAAAAGGATGATTATGTTGAGTAATGTCATACTGATAGGGTATGTCTATCGCGTTACACAATACATAGCACAAATTCTCCCACTTGATAGAGAATAGATAATGATAGTTGAATTAAAAAGTTTGAAAGATATTTTTAAATAAAATATTCAACTATTTCTCTATCACATAATGATATGTTAAATAACGTCACACAGATAGGGTATGTCTATCACTCACATAACAAATGGATAATAACAATCCAAAATATTTATATATATACAAATAACATTTAAGTAGAAATTTAATTTAAAATTAGAGTAATATTGGATTGCAGAATCTATATAGTTTTCTACATGACTTTTAACAAAGTAACTTACTTATTGTAATCCCATTCAAGGATCTTAAGGATAATAAGTAAGAACTATATCATCACAATGTACAATTCTTATGTCTCAAAAAATTTAAATATTGATAGAGCACTCTAATTATATTTGACATAAGTATAAAAATTAAGGTACATTGAATAATAATAATTATATTAATAACATCACACCGATAGGGTATGACTGTCACCAATATAATGCTAATCTATTGAACAAAATTTGCATAATTGTATCCACGATAGGTGAGATTACATTTACACAAATCAATAAAGTTTATGCTTAAGAAAATATGATAAAATAATATCATGCATAAACAATTGTACTTAATTTGCTCAACTTCGGTCATATTCAAATTCAAATAATAGAAAGACATGCTTAACAATATTTTAAATTAGCACATCATGAATATGACTTTAGAATTTATTTATATGAAAAAGTCTAATAACATGAGTTATTATTTAGAATACAAGTGTGCAATTAGTTTTCTATTTTATCCAGAGTAGAACTCTTAAAATAAATTTTTTCAATACTCTCACTATAAATTAGAATTAGAATATAAATACAAAATGGAATATTATAGTAAAAATATATAAGAATTATAGAGTTCTATTTAAAATATTATGGAAAAGGGATCTTACTTCTATATAGGATATCATAATTGCACAACAAAAGAGAAGAATGTATAAATGTTTTCATATGTGCAATAATATACGATAAGTCACAAGAGGATAAAATAATTAAATCACGACTTACCTCGCAATGTGTGATATTCATCCTTATACTTAGAGCCAATGACTTTCGATGACTTAATGAGAATATCTTATAATATAGTCATCTCAAAATATTCATGAATACAAAATAAGCAATTATAAATAAACATGTGAGACTTTAATTATAAATCAATATGATTTATATATGATTTTAGAATAAGGATGATATTTGGTTTTGAATTGCCCCAATAATAAGTTGTTTTAATAATATTTAACCAATAAACAACAAAGAGGCATGCAAATTTTAATTCATAATTGGAATTTTAGCATAAAAAATGCAACAATGCATTATTCACTATATATAAAATATATAGTTTAATATTATTACCATCCAAATATTTAATTGCGATAAGACACATAATTAGAGAGAGTTAATAGTATTTGTTTTAAAATTTAAAGTAATGAATTATGGGTCTAGATTAGAGAGTATAACAGAAAGTATAATGTATAATAAAGAGAAATATGTCAATTTTAGATTCAATATAAATGACATATATAATATACATATCACTATACTCATTTTAAAAACAAAATATTCTTAGGACCCTTTAAATCAATTTGTGACAAGAATCTCGGACAAGTGTCTAAGTTTAAATATACCGTCAAAAGAATGATCAATCAGTGAACTTTGGATCTTTATGCTAAGACAATATTAATTAAAGAGTATATTATATTAGAATATTTATAATGTCAAGATTATGTAAAATCATAAAAATTAAATCAATTATATTTGGCATTAAAATTAATAAAATTGAGCCTTTTATAAATTCACAATAGTGTAAAATTAATCCAACATTGAACACTTAGAGCTTGATCTGGGTGGTTGGTCGTATAGTAGGTGGTCCAACGAGTCTCCAAATTCTTATATCATATTTGATTTGGATTAAACTTAACTCAACATTATAAAACTAATTTGTAAGATAAGATTATCCTTTCCCCTACAAACATATTTTCAAGCCTATTTTATATTTCATATGATATGTGACTCTCAAGATTCCCTCATGTCTAAGACATAACATCAATGACGTGACTTTAATCGCCTAATAATGGAACATATCTCGAACCAATTATCTTAAATTTTGGGTTGGGTCTAACTTTACATACCAAACTAATATGTAGAGTATGAACTGCCAACCATTGATAAACATATTTTCAGGTCATGTCTGATTTAATGTCTGACTTCTTAATACACCATCTTTCACGCCATAACTAACATCTAGAGCGTGGTCGAATGATGATTGTGGAATCGTCCAATTGATCTTGTATAGTCTTTTGATACCATTTTAGTTTTTGAACTGAGTCTAAATCAATCCTTAAAAATCAATTTGGAGTAAAGTAATCTATCATTTATAAAGATATTTTCAGATCATATTTTTTCTAATACGACACTTTTCACACATACTAGTTTTTGTATGTTTCTTCTTTGTTCTGCTTCTACTAAATCATTAATTATTTTAATATAAAAAAAAAAAGTCTCTAAGCATTTCTGTTTGTGTGGCAATTTTATGTTTCTTTTACTGATCTCTATCTTTCCTTTGCGACTCAGATGGCTGAGTTGTGCCACACACTGTTTCCCTAACCCACCATAGCTATTTTAAACTACTTTTTCTATTTGTACTGAGAGTACAATAATATGACATATTATTCAACCACACGTGGTTTCCATAACTTGCCAAAATGTTCATATTTATTTCAATATTGCACTTTTCATATAAGCTATAGCAGTTACTATATTTTATGCATGCAGTAGATGTTGAAGTGCTGAACTTGAAACCCGATATTTTAATCCCTGCAATATTGTGTTGATTGCCTTAGAGCATTTTAAACTACACAATGGATAAAATTATCATTACAAGAAAATGAAAGCCACTTATTTTCATGACTCATGCTCATCAATTCAGGATGCAATGCTAAAATGCTGAACTGGAAACAACTATGAACTTTACATCCTCAGAAATGTTTTAAGAAATCATTAGCCTTTTCGAGGAAAAAGTCTATAACCAGATAAAAATTAGAGGTGGAAAGGAATTAGCTTTTCGTAACAAATAAAATTTTGACGAATTTGTAGCATACATGGAGCCTTTTATATAATAATGTAATAAGTAAGCCTTTAGTTTCCCTCAGAAAAAAAATAGCCTTTAGTTATATATGGGTAAGTTTTTTTTTTTTTTTTTTTTTTTTACACTTTTTATGTACAGCATAAGGTGTGATATTCAAGAGAGAGGAAGACACAAATGTATGAATACATGAGTGTTAAGAACACTCTTTAAAACTCACTTTTTTATTAGAAGAAATCAATATAGCTTTGATATTTTGAAAATAAATCTCACATAAAGAAATGAAACCTAAATTGACTTCATTCGGTAGAGAGTAAATATTAAGTGAGTGTTAAAAAGGAATGTTCTTAACCCTCTTTGTGATCAATATATGCAAAAATTAGTTGCACGCATCACCGCACAAATTTATTAGCCAACAATTTAAACTACAACACCCCATCCCACCCCTTAACTTCCAACACCATTTCTCAATACTACAGGTCGACACGAAGTGATTCATCATACTCAAACATGAGGCGATCGCTCGTTAGAGACGGTTTATAGATCATCAAATTTCCACAAATAGAATGAGAAGTGGGTCTATGTAAATGATCGAGACCTCGGAAACACAACGTTCCTTCCCCATATGGAGTTTGGATCCCAAAGGCAATCGTTTAGTGAACTATATCTTCTTTGTGTTAGTTGACCTAAGCCGCACCATTACTGCTGGGGCTCACTCTCGAACCATGCGTGGGGCGAGTTTATGCCTCATACAACTTGGGCCGTAGACTGGGGGAAGTTTAGGAGACATGGGGAGACCCAACAACTGCCGGTCGGGGCAGGGATTAGCCTGTGAAGAAGCAAATCTCTCCCCCCAATCCATTTATATATTATAGCACTAGCACATTCTTTCTATTTCATCCCATTTTGGAATGCATTGGAATTTTGTGGTAGACTTGGACATGTTCCATCACGCGAAGTCTCTTATCATCTAAGAGCATCTCCAATGGGGGATCCTTACTTAATAAGGACCACTCCCCATTAGAGACCCTCCATTGGAGGAAGAAAAAATGAGTCCCCGTTAAGGAACGAGCAACTATATAAGGACTCTCTCTCTCCTGGGTAACTAACGGGTCCCACGTTTAAAAAAGTAATAAAATATGTACTACTTGGTCCCACTTAAATAAAGGAGTAATAAAATGTGTACAACTTGGTCCCACTTGTAAATAGGAGTAATATGTAAATTATTTTTGTTTAATGATGTAAAGATAGTGGGACCTATTTAAGTACTTTTCATTGAAGTCCTTGTTAGTGTATTGTCATTGGAGTCATTGAGTCATTAATATGTATTTTTATTAAAAAATTATAAATAAGTGATGTGTCACGTGGGATCCATTTAAGGAGTCCTTGTTAGGGAACTACCATTGTGGATGCTCTAATAGCTCTAATTGTGGGGATATCTAAAAGAGTTGTTCCCCCTCTCATCCACATAAAAATCTTTCTTAGTCAAGTTGGGCCCCAATGAGGGATGGGAATGGCTGAATACATTTGCCCGTACGCAACTGACCAACAATTGTATCGAGCTACATGCCCTTCTCATAAGATCATGTAAGCTATGAACCATAAAATGTCCGACAAAGCTTAAAGCAGACATAAAGATCTAATTTTGAAGGGGGCCAACAAGCCCCTTTAAAGCAAATGCCTGTGAGAAGTCTTAGAAGTTACATGATATAGAAGCAGGCCTAAGCAGCACCTAAGAAGTCAGTCGAGAAGTGGATTGAATCTTTTCCAGTTTAGAGACTGTATCTCTGTTCCTAAATATAAGACCCTTTTAGCAAAATAATGAGAATTAAAAAAAGTTGATATTTGTATTAAAGTTGTTTGTAATTACTATTGTATTTACAATTTTATCCTTTAAGAGAAAAAGTTAGTTTATGTTTTCAACATGCCATTTACTGTCGATTGTAGAAAATGATGTATAGTAAATATGGTTATGTAAGTAAAAAATAATTAATGTAGTTGAAAATGACAAAGAAGTCTTATAAAAATGGACAAATTTTTTCAAAAGGATCTTATAATTAAAGGGAGAGTTAATAATACAATAGTATTAAAATCTCTGTAATTCTGCCCAAATCACCCTCTCTTTGAAAAGATAAACTTTGTCATACTTAACCCAATGGATTGTAAGGATTTTACAAGCCTCTTCACCCTCCATAAAAAATAATTAAATAAAAACTCAATTTTAAAAATGGCACATGAGGAAGTCTTAAAGAAAGAAAGGAAATGAAACACAAAAAAGACATAGAAGCTTTAAGAAGAACCAAAACGACCTCCGGTTAATAAATTACTTTATCATACATGGTTTTCAACTTTCTTAAAAGTCCAAATTTATTTATAAAAAATAATTTTAATAAATTTAAAGAGGTAGTGTGGCTTATTTAGTGGTATCTATATCTGTATATAAAGGAAATATTTAGTTTTGAGTATTAAATATTCGTTCAAATATACCCTTCACTTAAACTATTGTATTTACAATTTTATCATTTTTGTAATATTGTGTAATTTTTAATTAAAAAATTAGTTAACTCTCATTATAATATAAATGATCCCACTATAATATCAGCAATATCACGCATTATGGAGTGTTTATTTTGATAACATTTACTATTTTTTTTTGAGGAAATTTACGAAATTTTTTTATTGTATTAAATGTAAAAAATTAATATAAAAAATGGAAATTGTGTCGATTTCAAAGTGTCAAAGAAACATTTCTCTATATGGAAAAGGACTGTAATGCTGCTCTATCTGGATTTCTCCCTCTCTAATATCGCTCTAATCATATTTATCTATCTTTTATACTCCTTTTATTTTTTTATATAGATATACATCTTTCTTTTTTCCTTCTAATAAGATAGAAATATATCTTTTATACTATACACACAATTGAAATGAAATTAAGATGAAAAATTATTTGATACACAAAGTTTTGTTACGTACCGATATTCTCTAGACAAAGTCAATTTAAAATTTAAATTTATTTTAAAATGATTAACTATAAAACTATCATGACATAAATAATTGAATGTTCTTTTGAAAGGATTAAATAATTGAATGTTAAGTGCTATATGTAACCAAAAAAAAATTGTTAAAGTGCTACGTATAATATGTACAACAAAAATATAGGGCCCAAAAGTGTTAGCCAATTAAGATCGATTGTTTCTACAAATAAAACACTAACATCAATTATTTATAATAATGCATGCCATGTGGATACACAAACATAAAAAGTATTTCGAAAATTATTGTTCAATCTGATCCACACCTGGACCAAATATCAGAAATATTAAAAAGCACCTGGAAATTGTATAAATATATCGTGTCAAATATCCCAATAATTGCTTTCATTTCTCTAATAAATAAATAAAGTATTGAGAATATAGTACGATTCATCTCTTTGGTTGCTCCTCTTATCTATTTTTATTCTCTTTAGTTGTGTCCCCTCACTTTGATAGTTGCTCTCTTTGGTTGTCCCTCTACCTTGGTTATAGTATTAGTTGGTTTGTTTTGATATGTTATTTTCAGGTTTAATTTGTAACGGTCTTAAAAGGTTAACGAACTTTAGCTTGAGGAAGAGTTTTAGAATATTATTAAATGTAATTTTTTTAAGAAAGCAAAATATATTATAAATTAAACATCCCTTTGTAGCACAAGAAAATATTAGATATTATTTGATTTATATTATTTATCATTCAATACGTATATTTTTGTTTATATTTCTTGGAAAGGAATCAACTTTTTGCAACAAAATAAAAATTTGACGAATTTGTAGTAGCAAGTTTATCTTTAATTGTTCATTTCAAATGATTTCTCATGTATTGTCCGTCTTAGATCTTGTGTATAAGACCCTACAATTTTGTCGTTAAACAAATTAAGAAAACTATTAAACAGGGGTAAAAAATTATCATAAATATTACTCACTGTCGTGCAATAAACGACATACTTACTAATAAAACAAAAACAATGAGTCCCGTGAGCATAACTCAGTTGGTAGGACAATGCATTATTATATGCAGGGGCCGGAGTTCGAACCCCGGACACCCCACTTATTCACCTTATAAGGTGAATTCTAGCCACTAGGCTACTTGACCAAAAAAAGAAAAAAAAACAAAAATAATGAAAAATATTCAAAATATTCAAATTAACCTTGTGAGTCCTCGCGAGTTTAACTCAGTTGGTAGAGACAATGGATAATATATGCAAGGTCTGTGGTTCAAACTCTGACTACCACAAAAAAAAATTAACCTTGTGACGTATTGGGGGTATTTACCATTAGGGGATTAAAAAGCAAACCAATAATTCGTTGAGCCGGAAGATTTAATCAAAAACAATTAAATTGGTTCTTTTCTCTTCAATAAGCGGGTCAAAATCAAACCAAACCAATCAAATTCGACCTCAATTGAATTCAATGAGTTTCATGTCATTAAAAATTGATCACCCAGAGATTTTTTTATTTGTTTTATTGCATAGTGAAAATGAAAAAGTTACATTTATTTTAACAATTCTTTTTACAAATGTCTCTAAATGTGATAGAGAGGGAGTACCTTTTTTAAACAAAGATCATAATTAAATTTGTGTGCAAATTCCATATGAAACATCAAACAATTAAAAAATGGTCACTGGTATTAATAATAACTTCTCCTTCAAGATTTTTAAAAAAAAATTGTGTGACAAACCCACTTGGGTTGCTGTGGTGGTATATGCTTGAGACCTGGGAGTGTGCTCCTCCCTGAGGTCTCAGGTTCGATTCTCTCTAGTATCAATTTAGGTTGACTAATTTAGCTTCTTCAAAAAATAATAATTTGTGTGACAATTATTATTTAGTTTTTATTAAAATTAAAAGTAAATAATTAACTAAACAATACATGTCTAAAATATAAAATAATGCTAACTAAGGGAGGGAGGGACTATCAGACTCACGTCTTCCTTTCCATTGACCAATCCCTAATTTTGTCCTTTGTAAAATGTGTCTCATTGAATTGAGCAGTGTGAGTGTTGTTTATAAACTTTATTTAGCCTCTATTCGTGTAATTAGATTTAAGAGACTTTTTACTCTATTGGAACAATAGCCTCCCAATCGAGGCTAAAAAATCCGCAACCCTGAGTGTGATAAATTCGACCCCTACCTGCAGCGTGTCAATGTTGCAACCTGAAGCAACATTTTTGAGAGATATTGTCTCCTTCGAATCTTGTGTGTAAGCCCTTACGGTTTTGTCCTTTGTAAAATGTGTTTCAGTGAATAGATTGAAAAGTATGTGTTATTCATAAACTACTATTAATCTCAATTTCCAAATAATATGTGATTTTTAGCATACCAAAACCATTATATATAATATCATTTCGTTGCAATTTGTTCCCATGTATGCAGATGAGTTAAAGCATACTCCTCTCTTCTACTTTTTATTTTTAAGAAGGCAAAATAGAATTAGATTAAACAAAACAATCAAAGCACAAAAAATGCTAAAATTGAAGAGATACAAACTTCAAGAAACAAAAAGCGTCAAAACATAACCAACGTAACAAAAGTAGCTACATCTAAATATCTAAGCAGTTGAGTTGAATACTCCATTACTAGAAATTGTAGGAGAAAACTCTCTTTTACTTGTTTAATGGATTATATGGAAAATGAGTATGATAAGGTGTTGGCCAAGGTTCTTGGTAACAGGCTTCGTTCTATCCTGGAATATGTGGTGTCAGATGCTCAGTCTGCCTTTGTTCGCGGTAAATAGATTCTTGATGGTATACTTATTGCGAATGAGGTAGTCGATGATGCTAAAAGAATGAAAAAGGAGCTGTTATTGTTTAAGGTGGACTTCGAAAAGGCCTATGATTCGATTGGTCATAATTATTTAAATTTTGTTATGTTGAATATGAATTTTCCAACACTTTGGCGAAAATGGATTATGGAGTGTGTTGCGGTCCTTGTCAATGGGTATCTGACGGAAGAGTTTCCTTTACATAGGGGTCTTAGGCAAGGGGACCCTCTTTCACCATTTTTATTTTTATTGGTGGCAGAGGGTTTCGATGTTTTGATGAACGCTTCGGTGACAAATGATCTTTACCATGCGTATGGAGTGGGACCCCAAAGGGAGGTTAGGTTGTCACATCTCCATTTTGCTGACGACACTCTCATTCTTGGTGAAAAAAGCTGGTTGAATGTGCGTACAATAAGTGTTGTGTTGTTACTTTTTGATGAGGTGTCGGGGCTGAAGGTAAATTTCCATAAAAGTCTGTTGACGGGTGTTAATATTCCTTTATCTTGGTTGTCAGAAGCGGCTTCTATTTTGAATTGTAGAACTGGCACAATCCCTTTTGTATACTTGGGGTTACCTATTGGAGGAGATGATCGGAAACTCAATTTTCGGAAACCTGTGGTTGAAAGAATTTCTGCTAGATTGTCGTCTTGGAATAATAAGTTCTTATCGTTTGGTGGTCTCTTGGTACTAATGAAATCTGTCTTGTCCTCTCTTCCGGTTTACTTTCTTTCCTTCTTCAAGGCACCTACAGGTATAATTTCCTCTATCGAATCTATTTTTTTT
>Ga0315914_1001213_pt1 | contig 37611 bp, 16 predicted proteins | sample MpolenodulesMG_FD_203920 | JGI IMG/M metagenome (GOLD analysis project Ga0315914, IMG submission 203920) | Medicago polymorpha root nodule microbial communities from Los Angeles, California, United States - elongated nodules | ecosystem: Host-associated > Plants > Roots > Nodule | place: USA...
ACTCAATGACCCTAATTTTTAAATTTTGTATTAATTTGTTGAGGGTATATCGATACTTTCGCACACTTTGAGTGGCCTAATATTGGAAGCCACATGTTTTATTGTTCAATTGTGGCTGCATTGAGTTATGTTTTTGATGGGATGTCATTTTGAGTACTTTTAGAACTTGATTTTGACGGAATGTTATTTTGCTTACATTTAGAACTTGATTTTGTTGGGATGTCATTTAGAGCTTATTTTGATGAAAAATGACAAAGTTATTTAGATTACTCTGAGTGGCCTAATATTGGAACTTGATTGTCCCTTTATTTTTTTGTACTTCGCTGTTTTTGAGTATTTATGCATGTTGGAATTCATGTTTACTTTGTACATGCTTTTTTATCCGTCACAATAGCGCTCATCCCGCTAGGGTTCAGTGTTATGCACCGCTGTCTGAGATTGACAACATACATAGCAGCTATAGCGGCACTATAGCCCTATTTTGTAGCGGAATTTTAACAATCCGCTATTTTCCATTCCACAATTGGCAGCACTTGTTGTATCTCAACTTGGTAGAGAACTTGACCCAATTGATACAAGTCCTTGTGTGTATGTATTTTGAACATGAATCCCAACTTAAATCCTGATTCGCTATGTTGAATCCCGATTCATTGTATTATATCGTGAATTAGTGTAGCCAGGCAACCAACTATTTTTTTTGTCAACTTTGTATAGCCAACCACTTTTCTTCGTTATTTGGTTTATGACTTGAATTGAATCTTCAATTATATTGAGGTTTGTATATGATATATGTATTAGCTTATATTTTTGCTGTATCTCTTGTTTTTAGTTAAAAATATCATATTTTTATTTTTATTGATTATGTGTCCAGTGTCCTACGCTTCGCAATGAGAATCAATTTACTGTTCAGAAAATAGGTATTTGATTTTACAATTTGTTAGCCATGCAGCTCCGAAAGTACTGATAGATTTCCTCTCAAGTCCTTTATTTTTGGTTCAAAGTAAATTCTATTGAGTCATTTGATATCATGAAGTGGCAAGTCTAGCTGGATAAGGGTTATTCATATTATAGGAGTTTGAGATTAACAAGTTTGGTGGTGGTATGATATATTGATAGTTTGCACATCAGAATTGTATTGTTAAAATCCATGTTATGGGGAAAAAATGACAGTTGTTATATGCTTGAAAGTTGATAATCACGAGGATGTGGACTATCCAACCTTCTTGATTTAATTTAATATATATTGATCTCACTTTATTTTATTTTATCAAATTTGTTTAACTGGGCAATGGGCATTGTTCTTATTCAAAATGATCAATATCATTGTTCCATACGTTCATTTCTTGTTTGAGATTAGAGAGATGAGAGAGATCTTGTTATAAGAAAGGGGAGTGATATGAATGACTGTTAGTTTAAACCCATGCTATACACGAGTTGAAGTCTTTTCATAGTCACAAATGTTCATATTAGAAGTTATAAATCAAAATGAAGTCAAATGTTCAAAGTGAAGTATGCACTTTAAATGTAACTTCTTGGAAGTTATCTGTGGCCTTTCTTCCCTGGGCCTGAGATTTTTCCGTATATCATCAATCAATTTAATTGCATTCAGTTGTGATTTCTTCTGATCTATTGGAATGCTACACATTTATTCTCATCTGGAAAAAAGTGCTTCTATTAGATGTAATATGGTTGATAACTCCATTTTTTCTTTCAGTACTGAGAACCGACGAGAGGCCCAGTGGTCAGGTTACCAAATTTGTGAGTGGAGATGATATGGACGACGACTTCACAACAGAAGTAAAAAGCGAGGACAAGAACAAGTCTGCAAAGTCTGAAGATGGCAATGTAAAACCAAAGAAAGGTCCTAAAGTCGTGAACTTTGATTAGGCGTATGTTTGAAATTACGATGAGTTAACTGTAATCAATGTGGCATTGCGATTTTGCTGAAGCTCCAAAGTATAGCTTTTGTCAAACTCACAGCAAGTGTGATACTGCCAAACTCACCAAGATTTCAGACATGCACTTAGATAGTTACCTCTTAATGTGTTGTGTGGACATTGTTTTTCATTAGCCATTTTCTTTGTTCTGCTAGTACTTCTAAGCCTACACTAGGACCCTGCCATGCATTGCAATCTCCTGAATCTCAACTAGATTGAAATCAAATGCAATTTTTTCTGCAAGTCCTAGGTGGCTCTAAATTTTGGAGAATTGAGATGTAAACTAAATTATCTTTCCTTGGTGATGATGCATTAATCCTAATGTGCTTTCAAAAGGAAACTAAATGTAACTATTTTATGGGCATAGCTACTAGTTTACTAGCCCTACTTTTATTTGATTTATATGGTTGAGTTTTGTCCCATTATTTTTCAATACTTTGCATTTGCCTATGGTTGATGTTTGATCAACAGTCAACAATAGTTTGACATACAAAATCTCACTTATACATGTATGATTACAGTAATATCTAGATGTTTATGATAACACAACCGCATTATAATTTTTTTTTTCTATTAAATAATAGAGGCCTGTTTGTTTTAGGTTACACAAAAAAGTTATATTATTTTTATTTAAATGATTTTGTGTAGTAAAAGTTGTTTTGATTTTGCTATTATTATTTTTATAAGTACATTTTATTTTAAAATGTAATTAAGATCTGTTTTTTACAGGGTTCAAGTTTTCTGAAGAGTTAAGTTTTTCTAAATAATGCTAAAAGAAATTTTTTATGAAAATTAAAGCAAACGAACTCTAATTGATGTTTGTTTACAAAACTTCTTGTTCCTAACAAAATGTCATTTTAAACTGGCCAACTTTTGCAGCCCGTTCTCATGCTAAGCTCCCGAATTGAGATTTTTGATTTAAAAAATGACCACAAGCACTCTATGCCTTTGACTGGGAAAAAATTGCGTTTTTTTTTTGTTGACAAAATTTATAAGTTGCGTTGTTGAGTACATATATTCAACAAAGATTTATATCAACATTGATTTAGAAATATTGTTTGTATCTATTCTCATTTTCACAAATGTCGATCAACAATAAAATTCATGGTGAAAGCTTGAATTATGTCAGGCATATCTGCATATGTTTATAGATCCAAGTTGTAAAGTTGTAGCTCGAGATCTACTTGAGTGGTTGAACTCTCATAACATATATTTTTCGATACAACCGATCAGATCGAAATTTGAATTAAATGATTAAGAAATCAAAACATAAAGTTTATACTTAAAAAATTACATATTTACATAAAGCTTATGTTTTTTTTTTACTTAATTTTTTTTGGTTGAACGTGATTAGAATCTTTTTTTTTTTTGGGTAGTGAACGTGATTAGAATCTAATTTCATTGTTAGATTTTACTTGTCTTCAATTATATATGACATACATCAACATTTATACCCACACACACATACCGAATACTTTATATTAAGACGCGCATACCTAAAAATATATAAGTTGTTAGTTGAGAACAAAAAAAAACTAAATTTAAGGTCATTTGAATGAAAATTGGTCAAATGAAAACCAGTCGAGTACAAGGCACCCGAGTCTTCTCAAGTTCACATATGTTCACGAGTTTTCTAAGAGTATTAGAAACATTCAAAAATAAGTGGAACTTGATAATTTATAGACAATTGCTTTTCTGACTTTCAATATTTTTTAAAAACACAAGTAAAAGACTAAAATACCCCTAGCGGTAGTTAACTACCGTTAGCTTATAACTAAAAAAACACGCCGGCAGTTAACTGCCGCTGGATTTTTTAATCATTTACTTGTGTTACTAAGACACAATGAATATCAAAAAAACAATCTTCTAATTTACATCGCCACTACCTATAGTTAGGGCTAGAAAATGGGCGGGTTCAGCCCTAAAGTCCAAATTTGGGCCAAACCACATTTGCCATACAGTGGCCCATCTCCACCCATTTTATTCCAGTTTATACAAGTTTCAGGTCGAGTGAGTTTTCAGGTGGTTTTATGTATGTCTCCCTCAAAAAAAAAGGTGGTTTTATGTATGTATTAAGGAAAATATCCAGAAAAAAAAATTAGTGACAAAATTATAGCATATCTTATCAATTTTTATTGACATAAATTAAGGTGTGATTTGATTGGATGTCTCCAAAAATGTTTCTCACCTTAAGTGCACATATAAATTAATCTCATAAATTATTCATTAACTTCAACATAAATTATATATTTGTCAATTCTTTTTTTTTTTTGGTAGTGATATATTTGTCAATTCTAACGACTAAAATTTTCCATAAAAAAAAAAAAAAACTTTTGACTAAAATTTGTTACTGTAATTATTTTGATTAACACTGTATTTTTTTTATTAGTAAAAAACATTGTACTATATTTTGCAATAAATAATTTTTTCACAAAAATAAAACAAAATCATTGTCGTTCTCGCGGAGAGCAGTGAAAAGAATCCACACTACTAAACCCTAATATGTACCGCTATTTCGCCGCAATCGTATAATTCACTATCTTTACATTCCTGAATTCATGAACAGCGAATTCCGAGAACAAAAAAAAAATGCTGAGAGAAGAGAAACCAGAAGCATTTGCTTCACCGGAACAGAATCCTGAAGATGGTAGCAGTAAGAAGAAGAAAAAGAGGTGTAAATGGAGAAATAAGAAGAAGAAAGCCAATGAAAACCCTAATCCTCAGCCTCAGGTATGTTCTGAACCCTTAGTAGTAGATGTCCCAATCTCAGAACTCAAATCAAACGAAGAATCTGTTACTTTACCTGATTCAAATAATATCCCCACAAAAAAGAAGAGGAAGAAGAACAGGAATAAGAAGAAGAGCATGATCAATGGTGAAGAACCAAAACCCACGTTAGAGCTAGAAAAGAATGAAGAACCAAAACCCGCGTTAGAGCTAGAAAAGAATAAAGAAGTAGAATTAATTGAAGTTGCAAAAACTATGACTAGGAAGAGAAAACGAAAAAGTGTGCAAAATGGGGTACAATCCAATGAGCATAATATTGAACAGGCTGAAACCGCGGTTCAGATGTCGATACTAGATAGAGAAGTGCCTCCGATTGACAAAGCAATCGCGGTGAATAATCATCCTGTAAGCCTAGATGAACTGGAAGAGAGGTACTTTGAGAGAAAAAAGACAAGGAAGGAAAGAAGGAAGGAGGAGTACTTGGAGAGGAAAAATCTGAAGAGTGAAGTCAAAACTAAAGGGGAAGAAAAAATCCAGAACGATACACCTGAAACCCTAGCTCAGAGACCTTTTGACCCGATTACAGAACCCTCAACAGACCCGGCTGTTGTAATGGACACTCACCCTGCAACCCCAATGGTCGCAGAACTGGAAGAGAGGTTCTTTGAGAGAAAAAAGACGCGGAAGGAAAAAAAGAAGGAGTACATGGAGAGGAACATGGAGAGGAAAAAACTGCAGGGTGAAGTCAAAACTAACGGGGAAGAAAAAACCAAGAACGATACACTTGAAACCCTAGCTCAGAGACCTTTTGACCCGATTACAGAACCCTCAACAGACCCGTCTGTTGTAATGGACACTCACCCTGCAACCCCAGTAGTCGCAGAACAGAAGATTGCAAAGAAGAAACACAAGAAGAGGAAAAGGAAGCGTGAAGCGGTACAATATTCAATTGCTGAAACCTCAGTTCAGGGAACTAAAGGAGTCACTGTCACTAACGCTCCCAATGATCAACATGGGCAAAGTTCTATGGTACGTAATACCATTCATGGATTTAGTTTAAGTTGTTGTATTTTATTTTTTCCATTCATGGATTTAGTTTAAGTTGTTGTATTTTATTTTGTGTTGCTCTAGTCTTGTTTAGAATAATAAAAAACAGTTCCTAAAGAATGACCCCACCCAAATTTGAAGTTGATTTAATTTGAAGTTTAGGATTATCCTGTTGTAGTAGTACATAAATGGGGTAACTTGGCTTCTGCAGTTATGTTGGGCATGCCGAGAGACCGATCACACCATACAACAATGCCGAAAGCTTAAATCTCTCTCCAAGGATGAGGAAGTTTGCTTCTTTTGTGGGGAAATCGGGCACTCACTAGGAAAATGCTCAGTATATATAGCAGGTTTGCTAAATATTTTATGTTTTTCTTTCATGAACTTCTTTATATTATATTTTTTAATGTGAGTCTGTAAAAAACCACCCTTTTTAATGTGAGAACCATATCAAATCTATATGTTGCATGAAAATTGTGAATTTTACTGTTTTTCATTGAAGTTTACATATCAGCAACCCGGAGTCATGAGTATATATGCTTGCATAAACTTAATTTATTACTTAATATTGTTAGTAGTAGTAACTGATGAGACAATCTTAAAAAAATTAGTAACCGATGAGATGATATCTGAATGATAAATATTATTTATTTTGCACCATTAATTAAATTTTTTAGCCATGCCTATTTTGGAATACATTATTCTGAAAATATGATTAGGAGTTAGATATAGGAATTTCACATTCAAGTCATCTAGGATTTCTCAAAGGTTGATATGTTGTCTTGGAGATATCCGTTTTGAGCAAAATGGATCATTTACAATGTATTGAATGAGAGATGCACACATGTGTATTTGAAGGCACTGTTATCAAAGAAAAGATTACAATTACAATAATACTAATTTACCATTTTTTCTTCTAACATTGATATGAGTTTACACTTTCATTGTATTACGAAAGAATTCTATCCAGTCATTCGTATTTCCAAATTATTTATGATTCATTACATCTAAGCTGTCAATTGCGTGTTAAAGCGGAAAACCGGAGCGGCCGATGGCTGCTATTGGAAGTTTGTTTATAGCGGCCAAAATTGTAGTGTTTGTGGCTGCAACAGCTGCTTAATCCCTCAGATAAAATCCTTTTTTTATTAGCTTATTTTTTTTTATCTGAATTTTAATGTCTAGTTGGTTTAAGCCTTAGATGCCTAAACTTTGTTTTTCTGATTTTTTTTGTTATTTACTTCTATGTTTTGCTCATGGCATGTAACTTTTTTATTGTTATTGATGAATACTTCATTAATTTTGAGTACTCAATTAGTTTTTCAGCATTTACATGTATGGTATTTGTTATTAGTTATTTATTGATGAATACTTTGTTAATTTTGAGTGTTCGATTAGTTTTTCAGCATTTATATGCATAGTATTTGTTTTAGTTATTTATATGTACAAGCGAAAAGACGGGCACTCACGTGCTCGTCTTTCCGCTTTTTTTTATTGCGCTAACGCTTGTATATTATCAACGATATTTTATCGAAATTTGCGTGTAAATTACAAACAATATTTTATATAATACTTTTTTTGTATAAATTAAAATTATAAATATAGATATTTGTGACTTTCAAATGTAACAAACTCTACAAACCATATTATATACTCCCTCGGTTCCTTTTTAAGTGTAACAAACAATTGTTTTTTAGGGAATGTAACAAACAATTGTTAGTTACTACTCTCTTTCTCCAACAAATTCCTATTTTTTTGCGCGTTTTATCCTTCTCTCATAACAAACAATTTTCAATTTTCTAAATATTGTGCATATCTCTTGAAATTTTTAACAAGTACTACTCATATTATGTATAGAATTTTAACTCTTCATGGACCTATTATAACAAACTCAACAGACCATATTAATCTTTAAAAATTCATATTGCAAGTATATTATCCCTTTTGGTAATTTTGGAAGCTATTGCAGTTGTTGTCTTTTGTTTATCTGGCAGAATAGGCTTCCTTAAAAAAAAAACTGGCAGAAGAGGCTACTTCCTCCACAAGGGGATTTTATTAGAGTGAAAGATGTATTTGCATATATTGCTTAGTTATATAAACAGTTGGTATCTGTAACAACACAATATGCCGAGTCAGTCATATTCTGTTGTATTGTTATAACGGAATCTATTTAGAGGTTCGATCCCTTCATAAACAATTCATGCATCTGACTGGATACCGAATCAATTAACAGATCATTTTGCAAGACACTTAAAACGATTTCTCAGTTTCTTTTTTAATTATCAATTCTAGCATATTTTAGTTTGCTCTTTTGCTACAATGTAAACTTCATAAATATGTAATGGTACTAGGCTTCGTTCTGTTCTTTCATTTGTTTTCTTATGATTCAAAATTGTTCATTTGTGTTGCAGGTGGAGGAAGGCTTGCTAGGTGCTTATTTTGTAATGCACATGGGCACTTCAGCTATAACTGCCCTGGAAATTGTCACGATCCAAAGGTATTATAATCTATTATTTGGGGTTTAGACCACTTTTCCCAGTTTCTTTTTACGGATTCGTAAGTCTCTTTGATAGCTAGTATTCAAAGCATACCAATTAATAAGTTAAAGCTGTCCACTAACTCAAATAGCATACAAAGTATGTCCCCCCATACCAAAAATGTCATAATTGTCAAATGTTTGGGCAAGGCAGGTTCTACTATAGACTACCTTGATAGACGGTTTACAGTAGACTACACTTCAAATAACTTGAAATACCAACAATGATTGATACTGTCCCTCAAAGGTAAAAACTCACGGTCATCCTTATTCTTACAAGTGAAACAGTGACTTATATTTGTTTCTGTTTTTAGAAGAGGAGTGAGCTACTACTTTTGGCAGACACCATGAATAGTTGTTGAAGTTTTGACTTTTAGTGATTTTAAGTGTTGGTCTACCATGAGCCATCTATCGGAGTGTTTCACCGTATAATTTGTCCATGTTCCAAAGTGTGCTACAAGTTTTCTATGAGAAACTGGTCAATCGAAAATAAATTCCAAGTTGCTCACAAATGTGTCTAGCGTCTTCAATTCTAACTTCTGAGTGATGTCTTCATCATTCTCATATGTAGGCGCCTTTTGCCATTAGTTTATATTGATCTCATCATATCTTTCTTGATCGAAGAATTATGTTGATGTGAAGAACGGGTGATCATAACTGTCATGTCTCACAACTGCTTGTTCCATTATTTGTAGGGATGGCCGGTGGAAGCTGAAAGCATGGTACAGTGCTGAAGTTATAACTGTGGGAGAAGGGATGAAATTTTCTGATTTAAATAACTTAATCACTTTATTTTTTATTGAACACCTTTTCCCTTTATAAAATGGTGTCGTGTTCTTGAACAAAAAAAATGGTGTAGTGTTATTTTTTGTATCTTTTTTTGAAAAGATTGAAATAATATACCATTAATGTTGTCAATTTTTTTTTTAGAAATGACAATGGCACGAAACTTGTAGAAGCTTACACGTTTCTTCAGACAACGAGTTTTGCCTTTAAAGTGGGTTGAGTAGCTCAACCGATTTGAGTTAAGAGAAAAAGAGTTGGAGGTTTTGGGTTTGCCTTTGACCACAATCGTTCAAACATTGATAATTATTTGTATCATTATTTTATTATTTTTAAGATATACTTAAATAGAATGCGTTTGTTTCAAAAAAAAAAATTAAAAAAAGATCTGTGATAAAAAAATTAGGGATTTTTTCTAGTGATTTAAAGAAAAAATATGAAGGTATTTATGTTTGGTTACTACCTTCCATAGAAATAACTTTTTTTTTTTTTACAAAAAATGATTTTTAACTAATTCATGTGTTTATTGGCTGGGACCTGGGAGTGTGCTCCTCCTCAAGGTTTCAGGTTCGATTCCCTCTAGTGCCAATTTAGGTGAGCTAATTTAGCTTCTTCAAAAAAAAAAAAAACTAATTCATGTGTTACCTCCTTGTTTTTGAAAGAAATAGTTAATCCTAATAACTTGTAGGCTAATTTAGCTTCTTCAAAAAAAAAAAAAACTAATTCATGTGTTACCTCCTTGTTTTTGAAAGAAATAGATTTTGGAAACAGTTAATCCTAATAACTTTTCATTTGAGTAAAAAAAACTTTTTTTTTCTAAATTCTAAATAAATACTTAAAAATAACAAAAGTGATTTATTGTTATTTTTTTTATAAAAAAATCTAAAACAAATGAAGCCATAATTTGAAGAATTTGTTGTACATTACAAACAATGACCAGATATGGTTTGTTAGTTGAAAAAAAAATATAAATTACATTTTTACATGATGGAATACAAATAAAAATAGATCCCTACAAACAAGCAAATTAGTGCTTAAAATAGTTTATGCAAACTATTTTCTAATTAGTTCATGCACATGCAATTCTTCGTAGACAATATCACTTATTGAAGTTTTAACTTTAAGTGATTTCAACCTTTGTTTCTTTCCCCTAAATTCTCTTGCTCTCCGTTTTTGTCTCTAAGCTCTCATTACCTCTCCCAAAAAGAAGGATCTCTTCAATTGTCTCTTTCATTTCTCTGTTTCTTTCTCATTTTTCCGTTGGCTTTCTCCATCAACCACGACAACATGGTATGCTCTCAACAATGCTAAAAAGAAATTATTCAACACAAACCATGCAAGTTTCGTTCCTTATTCGTCGGGATTCACATGAATTTTACCAAATCAAAAATTAAATCGTGTTCTAAGACCATGAAATAGAGCAATTGCAAATTACATGAAATTTGAATTCCCTTTTATAGAGAATCGTTCTTTTGTATGTTAGAACAGATATTTGATCAAATGCTTTATGTAGGGGAGGCAATGGTGTTTTTGTTTGTTTATAATACAATTGGATGCATCTAATTTGATATTTTCTTGTTTTGGTGTTTCATATAAATAGAATTTTAGCGAGCATATTGATTCATTGGATCAATTGATGCACAGCTGTAGTTTCTTGTTTAGGGATATAATATTTATATTTAATCTTTTTTGAAGGTATACCTAAACAATTTTGTACATTACACTTTTTTGGCTTTAATAATATATGAATGTTTCTAGCTAGTAGTTTCATGTCCACTGCATTATTTATGACTCATGCTTAATATTATGTTTCTTTTATTTTATTTTTTTCAAAAATGTGTTTAGGCTAACGCAGCATCTGGAATGGCCGTTAATGATGAATGTAAATTGAAGTTTCTTGAGTTAAAAGCAAAGAGAAACTATCGCTTTATTGTGTTTAAGATTGAGAATCAGGAAGTGGTACTAGAGAAACTTGGAGGTCCAGAAGAAACCTATGAGGACTTTAGTGCATGTCTACCTGCTGATGAGTGTCGTTATGCAGTCTTTGATTTTGATTTCACCACTGCTGAAAACTGCATGAAAAGCAAGATTTTCTTCATTGCATGGTAATGTTATCTTCCTTAGTTCTTGCATGCATTTTTCTTTCTTTCTTTCGTATGGGTATGGTGTACCACTTTGGATGCATGTGGTGTATTGATACATTACACACCACTGTTCTTGGATTTGGATGTGATCATGCAGTCAACATGTTAGTAGTGTTGGATCGAGATCGGACAATTCATATTTCAATTTTAACATTTCTATTTTCTTAAAATCAAAATCTGTATTAAAATCTAAACCACCTGATCTTGACTCAACGACTACTGATGCGGTGGTGATTGACTGCATTGATGCGTGAATTTGCTGGTTTCTGGAAATCCAGATCTATTATTTTGCTTGTTAAATTCCATTATATGAAATTAGAGTCAATCAATGATCTTTTGAGCATACAAAGACAATTTTAAGATTATTAACATTATTAGATCCTTACACACTTGGAAAAAAAAATCTTCATAACTTTTTTTACATTTCTTTTGAGAAATAAAAGTTATATTAGATAGGAAAATAGCTGTTTATTTTGCTATTCTATATACTTAAAATCGTTACCTTGTTGTTTCACATACTATTAATTAGGTCTCCGGATATATCAAAGGTGAGACATAAGATGGTGTATGCTAGCACCAAGGACAGATTCAAGAGGGAACTTGATGGCATTCAAGTTGAGTTGCAAGCAACTGATCCTAGTGAAATGAGCTTTGATATCATAAAATCACGTGCACTATAAAAAGTGTCATCTAATTTATTTATTTTTTGTTCTATGTCTTAATGGTCTATTGTTTAGTACTATACTAGAAGGAAAAAGAAAACACTACAATGCATTTCAGATTACATTAGATAGGGTTACTTATTGTATACATTACATTATTTGAATTCTATAAGTGCAGCTATACTTAGCTGCAAATCCATTTCATTCTCACACTTGTTCTGTTTTTGAATTTGGAAGGGCCGCTACTTCAAAACATTAAAAAGAATTCATTGAGAATAGTGTAATTTGTTGAAGTAATAGTGGAATAGTATAATAAGGTGAAGTGTGATACATCGAAAGTTTGGTTGAATATGCACTCATCATCGCAGAAGGAAGGTAAACTAATAATGTTAACTGAATAGTAACAAACTTATATATAATATCCCTCCACAAGTTGGAGTTTATCTACAATTTGAGTTTGGGAATTACAATAAAAAAGTCGCAAAATCATCAACTAAAAGAAATAAATGAATTACATCGTATTTTTTTACCATTCATTTTATGCCGATAGAATCTAAAATGTCAGTAAGACTAGTAGAAACTTAACCATTTTTATTTTATTTTTATGGATGGAAGCCAAAATGGCAATAAGGTGAAAATAAAGAATTTTGCTTAACCACCGATTTTTTTTTTTATGGATAGAAACTAAAATGTCAATAGGCCAAAAAGAAAGAATTTTGCTTAACCATCCATTTTTTTTATGGATATAAAACACCAATTAGACTATGAAGAAAGAATAATATCACCATATTTGGTGATCTTGAGAAACTTTAATAAATGGTTTGTTGCAACTCCAAATTGATCTCTTCAAGAAAGCTAGTCTTTTGAGACTACAAACACATCCATTGAAAACATTATCTTCCAAAACAAGACTTCAAATCGACAATGAAGATGGACTTCTCCGTAAATGAAATTCAATGTAATGTCCAACACTTCAAGTGACTTGAACTTGCTAATCTTAGATGGTAAAGGACCCCCACAAATCAAAGGTACCGATGATAACTTCATGTTTGAAGGCTTTTATCGAGACAATAAGGAAAGAATAATTGGGAAATCTTCATTAAAAAATTTCAGCTCAATTCTAAGAAACTAACCTTGTTATTTAGAGTTCTTGTTTCCATGGTGGTTAAATTTGTTACATGACCCTTTGACAATCTTTATAGAAGGTAATGGAGGGAGGTTAGAGGGTATACAAGATAGGAGTGATGAGGAAAGGTATGAAAACAACGGTGAAGAAAAATTGGGTAAAGAAATTGAATGCAATTAGAATCTTGAAAGAAATTCTCAGGAATTCAATAAAAAATAGCAATAAGAAAAGGTCAATGAAATTTTATGAAAACTTTTCAAGAATATTTTGAGAAAGAATGTTGCGCAAAAAAAAGATTTATCAATTTTAATTTCTTAAGTAATCTTACATATTCATTTTTTAATAAAATATCTTAAATATTTATATTTTTTTTTATAAAAGAATGAAAAAAAAAACATTCATTTTTCCTGCTCCTAATGTTACAATTAAGAGTTTAGAGGTTTGGAAGGCTTGCGGTGTTGATAAAGTGATCAATGCTTACGAGAAATAGGGAACTACCAATGTTCCACTTCTGTTTCATAACCTTTGGTCAAGGTTTCCTCTTGGTCCATTAATTATGTGGAATATTTGGTGTTCAATAATTAAGTTTGTTTTTTAAGCTATTGTTCCAGTTACAAGGTCTATTCCTGCAACTATTTCATCTCAACTTCAAGTGGCTAGAACTACTTTTGGTAATATTAGGGAGCAAAATGAACTTAAACCTGGTCAAGAGGTCTCTTGGCAACGAGGTAAGCATGACACAATGATCCTTAATGTAGATGGGAGTGAACTAACATATCCAGGCTTGGCAAGCTTTGGTGGTCTCATTAGACACATTGATTGATGGGAGCTTCATATTTTGGTTCCATGGGAGTGTTGGTTGGTCTAAAATCCTTCAAGCTGACGTTATGTATGGGTATCAAGCTATGTTGGGAAACGAGATTTAGATGTCTTGTCTGTTACTCCGACTCTTTGCACGTGGTTCATTAGTGAAAAGTGAAACTCATCGCTTTCACCATTATTCTAATTTGTTAAAGCGAATAAAGGGTCTATTTAGATATGGGTTTAAGGATTTCTCTTCATCATATCCTTCGAGAAGGTAATGCTTGTGCGGTTTTCTTTGCAAAGTTGAACCACATAAATAGTACCGAACCACTTGTTCAAGTTCAATATCCTCCTCCTCTAGGACTTTCTTTCACTCTTCTAGCGATGCTTTAGGTGTCTCATAGGGAGTAGTTTTTGTTCTTCCTTTTCTCCTTAAAAAAAAAAAAAGTCCACAACAATTAAAATAATGTATTCTTGAAAAGGAACTCAATTCTCTTCATACCTTTATTTTTTCGAAAAATATTTGGATGACTTTGAATTTTAGTGACCGTGACGACTTTTAATGTATTTAATTAATAGATAAATAATTAAAATAAATTATTTTGACGAGAGAGAATAATTGGTTACAAAAGAGATAAATATAAAATCATCTTCACCTCCCCTAAAAAAAAAATCCTCACCTAAGTGGAACCCTATTTTTTTCGATCTTCATAGAAAATTAAATATCGTAAAGAAGAATGCAATTCTTCTTCTTTTCTATCGTCATTGATCATCAACCTTAAAACGTTGTCTTTTCGATCCTTCTTCTCTCGTGTAAGGCAGCATCTGGATCTCTTCCGTCTTTACAACAAAAGAGTTTCCTTGCCTCCTACCTCTTTTCATCATTCAATTTTTCAAAATTAGTTTTTCAATTGCCTGTCATGTAGATGTTTCATTTTAATTTGAAAAGTGTACAAAGGGTCTATCTGGGTACGGATTGGAGGATTTATCTTCATCACATTTTTCAGGAACATAATGCTTGTGCAATTTTTTTTCAAAGTTGGATGCCAATTGTACCGAGCCACTTGTTCAAGTTCACGATCCTCCTGCAGGACTTTCTTTAGCTCTTCCCACGACGCTTTATGTGTCTCATAGGGAGAATTATTTTTTCTTTCCTTTTCTCATGTAATAATAAAACGGGTTAAATATGTATTTAGTCTCTATAAATAAATCAACTTTTTGTTTTAATCTCTCTGAAATGTTTCTTCGGCTTTTAGTCCCTAAAAAATCTTCCATCATCATTTTTGGTCCCTACTGTTAAGTCAACTCATGTGTAGCCTTAATATTTTTGAATGGAAATTTTCAATAATGTTTAAAATATTATAAGAATCTCTCCAACAGAAATTAGAATTTCGTAACAAAATAGAGTTAAATATGAATTTTTAAGAGACAAAAAATTCTATTTTTTTAGAGAAATTCTTACAACATTCTAAAGATTTTTTGAAATTTTTATCCTAAAATATAAAGGATACACATAGTTGACTTAAAAGCATAGACAAAAAATGGTGATGGAAAACTTTTGAGAAAAAAAAATCAAAGAAAATGTTTAGGAACTAAAATGAAAATTTGGTATATTTATATGGACTAAAAATATATTTAACCATAATAAAACAAAGTCCACAATGAAAATAATTTATTCTTGAAAAGAACTGGATTCTCTTCTTCTCTTCATTTTTTCGGAAAATAGTTGAATGGCTTAAAGTGCTACTAATTTTGACGATTTTAATTTATTTAACTGATTGATTCTTTAAACTTTAAAAAAATTGATTGATTCTTTAAAAAAATGCATTTAATTGATAGATAAATAAATATTTTGATGAAAAAGAATAACTGGTTAAGAAAGAGCTATCTATAAGTCTTTCAAACAAAAAAAAAGAGCTATATATAAGGTCATCCTCACTTATAAACCCTATATTTTTTTTCTTATTCTCTGTTGCCATTGATGGTCGACCTTAAAAACACTGTTGCTTCAACCCTCCTTCTCTCGCGTAAGGCAACACCTGATCTCTTCCGCCCTTTTATATCGAAGGTTTTCTCCTGTCTCATACCTGTTTTTCATCATTCGATTTTTCGAAATTAGTTTTTCAATTGTTGAACAATTGATTCAATATTTTTATAGGGTTTCTTCTGTTTGTGTCATGTAGATGGATAGTTTTTATTGTGAGAATTTTATTCAATTTTGTTGATGAAATATGTGGATGGGAAATGGTGTTTGCGAGCAATTGATTTTTGATCTAGGGTTTTTGTTGGGTAATGCGTAGATTCATTTTGTTGATGTTTTTTCTTTTAATAAGGATCTACCGTGATGTTTGTATTCCTTGTTTGTTTTCATCTAGTAGTTGTCGTATGTATGTGCTTGTTCAGCAAGATTCTAGCTTATCGTGTTACTATGTTTTTAAGTTCCTATATCGTTATTGTCCCTCCATCCTACATTATATATGATTCTATTTAAATTTGTTTGTTTCAACTTACATGTCATTTTACAATATCAATAAATCGTTAATGCTTATTTTCTTATTATAGGGGTTTACTATGTGAAATGCTTGATGTATAATTTGAAACAAAAGTGTAACTTGTTTCGCATGTTATTAGGTTCCTGATTTCTTGTTCACATTCAAAAACATCTTTTGCATTTGCTTCTCATTCTCTTCACTATTTATTTTTTATTTATTTAGGAATATATTTTTTGTTGACAGAATAGAATGCAAATTTGATCATACATGATCTTCATATAAGTTCGTCAAACCAAACATTGTTTATTTAACCTAATATTATTTCTTATTTCTTTCTCAGTTAAGATCACACAAACTTACGGTTCTCCAGTATCTTGAATATCTTGCACTTTCACTACACCACTGTCCCACCGCCGTCAATTTCACGACCTCTCTCCTTCCTTCAATTAATCGTGCACCTTGAAAAAGTTTCCTCCGTTTCTCCTTTCAATTAATCTTTATGCTCAACCATCACGGTAAGAATATTTCCTAATTAATCTTTTTGCGAAGATCAAATCCAAAATGCTTAATTTTTTTCAATGCATTATATTTACCGGGGAAAAAAATGCTATGCCTTTTCTTATGCCTAACTTGGATTGTTGTCTTTTCTTGTTATTTGCTTCGTATTTGATGGTTTTGCAAGTTATGTGTATCTGATTTTTGTAGTGTAGGTATAAGTTTGGATTGCTGTGGTTGGGTTTTAAAGTGCAAATGTATTAAGTTTCTCGATAAAAAAATATCATATTATAGTAGTTCTTTGAATGAATCGTTGTATTGTATGTATCACTAATTGTAACATTTAGGTTTTGCAAATATGTTGTTTTGAGTTGTTTATTGTACGTGTCACTGAATTGTCTTACTTTTGAATGCAGAAGACTAAAAAAATGTTTACTTGCACTAAGCACTTAAAAAATTGCCAATGTAGGAGTTAGACGATAGAATAAAAATTCGTCTAAAAGATACTTGTTTTCCACATTCAAACGCTCTCGTAAATTGTCAACATGATGATATGCTTCTGAATTGTGTGGCATCCCATTTCAATACCAAGACATGCAACTTCAAATTTGTTAATCTAAACTTAAATTTTGGCCTAAATGATGTGTTAAATATTACACGCTTGCATGTTACAACCAAACGGTACTTGCACCGACGACGATGACCCGATTGTTTGGTCAATGAAATGTTTTGGAAAAGATTTAACACTAAAAAACCAAATTCAAATCAATGAGCCCTTAAATTACGGGAACTTCTACGGTACACTCATAAAGTGAGGTGTATCGGTACTCTTCCTTCCTAATTTTCTAAATAATGATCATTTTTTATGTAATAAATAGCTATTTGTCAATATTTATATTTTATAAAACATCATTTCATTGTTTATAAGAATCATAGTAATTTTTAGTAAAAAATAATCAATATTCTCAATTATGAGTGATAAAAATTCAAAAAAAAATTATAATTTTATTTCGTTGACACTTTTGATGAATAAGATTTGGTTATTCTAATTATAAATGATAAAAAATAATATTTTTCTTCAAAAAACAACTCATTAACTATTAATTTAAAGAGTGAGTGTACCGGTATACTCAAATATATTGGGTGTACCATAGAATTTGCCTTAAATTATTGGTTCTCAGGGAAAAATTTATGGAAGTTCCACATGATGCAAGTGATGAAATACTAGACATACATGCTAGATATTATAAAATTTATGTTTTTAGAACATCATTATTTACGGGTTCTTTTTAGGCAGAATACACTGTCTATCTTCCATTGTTGTTTAATGTTCAAGAGATAAAAATTTATTTCTGGGTGTGTTGTTGCTCTAGCACATCTATACTATTCCATGAAAAAATTAAAGAAAAAAAAAATTATCATCTATACGAGATTGCATTGTCCCCACATGTATGTTATTTTCTATTTATACTCTCCAATTAAAAAAAAAGTATTTTCATTTTAAAATCGAGAAATATGTGTCTTCTTTGTGTTGTGATTTGTCTAAGTCTTTGTTTTTCTACATCTGACAAGCATCAAGATTTTAATCAATTTTAATTCCTATTTTTTATTTTTTTGTTAATTGGTCAAGAAATTTAACAAAATTTACCTTAAGTACAAATGTTTACTCCAAAAATAATTGGTATAATAATGTATTGTCAATAAAACTGAATTGAAATGATTTGATTATCAATTACATAAACTTTCAGCCAATTTAGCATTAGGTGACGGTGATGTAGTTGATAGTCAAATTATACCACTCCAGTCTTGTGGACAATGCATGATTTTACTACTTACTTTTTGGTGTATATACTTGTATTTAAGGTAAATTTTGATAGATTCTTTGAACAATCAACGTAAATTATTTATTTCTGGAATTACAATTTATTAACCTCTTGATGTTTGTCAGATGTAGGAAAACAAAGATCTATACAAACCGCAACACATAAGACATTTATTTCTCAATATTAGAAAGGAAATATTTTTTTTAATTGTAGATTGTAATTATAAAATTACATACCTCCAGGGACAATGCTATTATCAGTTGATGACAAACATCCTTTTCTTTAATTTTCTTTCATAGAATAGTGTAGGTGTGCTAGAGAAGCAACACCCCAAAGATAATCTTTTATCTCTTGAACATTTAACAACAATGGAAGATGAACCGTTACAACTTCTACTCAAGAAGAACCACTAAATAATGACGATGTAAAAACATAAATTACATATGATCTAGCATGTCTGTCTAGTACTTCATCACTTGCATCAGGTGGAACTTCCATAAATTTTTCTCTAAGAACCATTAACTTAAAAATTCATTGATTTGAATTTTGTTTTTTGGTGTTAATCGTCTCCAAAACATTTCATTGACCAAACAACCAGATTATCGTCGGTCCCATTGGCAAGCTTGCTTGTAATGTGCAGGCCTGTAATTTTCAACGCATCCTTTAGGCCAAAATTATGTCTATTTTATCAAATTTGAAGCCGCATATCTTGGTATTAAAATGTGATACCACACAATTCAAAAACATGTTATCACATTTATAGTTTCCAAGAATGCTTAGATGTGGAAAACCCGTATCTTTTAGACGAATTTTAATTCTTTCCTCTAATTCCCACTTGAGTAAATTTTCTAAGTGCTCAGTGCAAGTAAACATGTCTTTTTTTATTCTTGTGCAATCAAAAGTAAGAACAATTCATAGTGACACATACAACAAACAATATTGACATTCTTGCAAAATCTAAATCTTACAATTAGTTATACATTCAATACAAACTATTCATTCAAATAATTACTCTAATATGTTATTTTTTATTTTTTACGGATGATACTTAATATTGACACACAATTGCATACTAAAACCCAATTGCTGCAACCGAGGCTTAGACTTGCACTTTAAAAACCACGCACATCTGATTCACAGAACTTGCAACACCATCAAATATGAAGCAAATAACATTGAAAAACGGCAATCCAAGTTAAGGCAAAAGAAAATGCATAACTTTTTCCTCTCATTGAGTATAATTAATTAATTCAATAAAACAAGTGCAAAACAAAAATTAAACATTTTGAAGGAAGGAGAAACAGAGGGAAACATTTTCAAGGTGCGGTCGGTGATTAATTGAAGGAAGTAGAGAACATCATTTTGAAGGAAGGAGAAACAGAAGGAAACATTTTCAAGAATGATTAATTGAAGGAAGGAGAGGTTGACGAAGGTGTGACGATGGTGCGGTGAGAATGAGAGATATCAAACGAGGGAGACAGTGCAGAGGAGGAAGAAGAACGGTGTGAGACAGACATGAATCAAAGTAAGGCAACAATAAAGACTAATGTCATCTTTCCTTTTTTGCAATGCATCATCAATTTGAGAATTTTTCCATATTTGTAACAAGAATCAATGGAAGGTATAGTGATAAGAAACAAAAATATATTTTTGTTCTTCGTTTTAATGTTATATTGTTTAGGTATAATAGAAGAAAAAACACACTACAATACATTGCATTAGAAAGTATTTCTTATTGTATGCAATACATTATTTGGATTCTATAAGTACGATTGTACTGTACTTAGCTGCTAATCCATTTCATTCTCACACTTGTTCTGTTTTTGAATTTTTGGATGGGGTCTCTGTTTAAGAAGGTTGAAGTTATGATAAACATAAAAAAGAATGATAGTGTTTTTTGTCAAATAACGTGGTGTTTAGAGTTTCACCTCTAAGGTGAATAAGCGGGAAAATGAGAGGTTCGAATCCCAATACTTACCATCTATATCAAGTGAGTTATGCTCACGTGGACATAATAATTGTTAATGTGAAGAAACAAAGGAAACATAACATACTTGCAATAAGCAATGTAACATGGGAAATAAATGAAAACATAAACTTTTTTTTTTGTTGGTAAAATTACATAATTTGTCTCTTAACTTAATTTCAAGTAATACTTTCGCTCTCTATCTTTTTCTTTTTTAGATAAAAGTCAAACTAAATCCTTTTTTTTTCCGGTGGTATTTAGCATGGATAAGTGAATAGTAATAAACTTTTCCATCATCGTCAAATAGATTTTTGATCATGAAATCAAATAAAGAAGACACTTTCATCATAGTCTCTAAATATTGGATTTTTTTTCACACTTTGGGCACGTTTGTTTTAGATTTAAAAAAAAAAGATTCTTTTATTTCTAAAAATGGATTTTTTAGAAATTTATTCAAAAATAGTAGAAGTTATTTCAAACTCATTTAGTATAAGTTAAAAAACGAGATTTTAGCATTCACTAACTTAAATATTCATTGTTAGAGATTTTACATAGTAAAAATCACATTTTTTCAAGTGACATCTTTCCAAATTTTAGTATCCAAAAAAAGTTACAAGAAAATGATGAAATACTTAGAATTACATTTTAAGATAAACTATTCAAACAGATTTTTCATTCGAAACTTTTCTTAAAAATTTCTTTGTTAAATTTTTTTAGCAAAAAGATATTACACTATAAAAATCTATTTAAAAAAATCTATTTTTTCTTCCACCAACATTCTATTATTATATGATTAATCTGAGGTCTAAAATAGTACTCCTCCTATTGAAACCAAAATTTGTTGTCTTTGTTGTTCACTTGGAATCAAAAGAGGGTGGTTGGTTGTTCTTTTGACGTCCCTTCTTCCTTAAAAATTTTACATTCTACAACTCTAATTTTTTTAGTAAAAAAAAACTATTAATTTTGATTTGGGTGTTGAGAAAGATGGTGGAAGATAAAACTGAAGAAGGGTGGTGGAATGGAAGGATGTGGAAAAAAAATCTAGTGTATTAAGAGCATGATAAAATGTGTCTTCATTTGATCTGATGATTAAATCTCAATTTGGCCTTGATAGAAAAATTTATCACTCTCTCATACCAAATGCCACCCTTTTTTCCTCCTCCCCTTGAAAGATAATATGTTTGCTGAATATCATTAACATTCAAAAGGGTTGGAGCCAGTGGAGAGTTGGGTATTTTGAATGGTAGATATTGGTTCAAGCATGGAGTTTGGATTTGAAGATGAGGCACTGCCATTTGTTTTGAAAAAAAATACTTAGATATGGTACACTAGGGAATCTGTTTTGGTTTTGGTCTTGTACACGTTTGGTCCATAATTTTTTTTAGAAATCCCAAACAGAGAGATAATGATACAAACTCATTTGTTTTAAATAGTTTAGTGGTGAAACTCTCATACTAAATATTAAAAAGTAATGGGTTGTAAATTAATGTAAATATTACATTAATTAACAAATTACTTAATGATCCATAAGTAATAAAAAAATAAAGTAGTACATTAAACAAACGAAGTACAAAATTACATAATGAAGAGTTAAAATAAACATTCCCTAAAAAAAAAGTTAAAATAAACATCTTCATTTAACTCGTTCGAGATGTGACATGATCTATGATTAGCTCCCATCCAAAGAAAATTATCCATCTAGATTAGTTCAGTGTTGCAAAAGAGTAAGAAAAAATTTCTATCAAGAGAAGAGAATGCTAAGTGAATTGAGTTGAGTTGATAAGAAATGCTACAGTGCTGCAGTCGTGTGTCACTTCCAATGTCTCGACATTGTAAGAGCTTTGGTAGACGAAAGGGATTTGTCTTTGTTAAAGATTGTTTTTTTGGCTCTTGAGATAGTGAAATCATTAGGTAGTGAAGTAATGCCAAACGGGCTCTTGGATGCTTGCTGATACGCCTGATAATACCAAGTTACCAACCCTTTATTTTGTGCATAGGCCTACGTGACTTGTTCTTTTTGGACAAGATTCTCATTTCCTTAACAAGAGGAGGCATAATTCACAATTTGATTCAAAGTAAATAACTTGTAAAAAAAATTAATACTTTTGTGAAAATCGCAAGTTAAAAAAAGTCGTTGCTATCTTATTACTAGTGTTGTTGCTCTTGCACGCACGCGCACGAGCACGCGCGCACATACAAGTTAAAAAATAAAAAATTTGACGCCTAAAACAAGGGCTTTATTTGGCTAATGGTTGAGACAGCCCTGGTAAAAAAATTGACTTTGCAAAGTTTGAGTAATTGGGCCCTGGGCACCCCAGAAGAAGCGCAGCACCCCGTGTCGGGTCCGTTACACTATAAATATGTTTTTAATCAGATTGAAAGCATCTTTTAATCAATTTTGAGTTTAGAAACTTGTGCCCTAGCAAACACAGAGGAAGTTGTTCTCAACATCATTGAAGGAGATTTCTCAAGAATCGCTCATTGATTGTTCTTGTAATTCTTTTTAAATCTCTTTCTCTTGTTTATTTGTTATGATTAACTACACCCTTTGTTGTTGGAGATGAGTAGAACTAGATAAATACTTTTGTTTTGTGATTTGATCTTTGATTATCGATGAAACCTATTGAATTATTTTTCTTATCTCTGTGCTTATGCTTAATGCTTTTATTGATTGATCACATATAAACTGATTTACGATTCATATTGTGAAACAAATGTTGAATTTATGACCGCTTTGAGATAAAAAAATCTTGACTTTTTAATCTAAGGATAGATGCAAACCCTTGAAACCATTGAGAATTCTGGTTCATTCATGTTTAATTCTAATATTAAATTCATTAAGGAATTTGGAGTTATTTTAGAATTAACGATTATGTCATTAAGGAATTAGGGCAAGAGTAATTTAGAGAATTCGATAATAATTCAATAGAGGGATTCAATAGTCGTAATCAAATCAGCAACTCAAGTTGGAAATCTAGTGAAAGTCAACCCTGCCAATTTTATTAATATAAAGGTCAAACCAAATTTAATTTGGTTAATTTTCATTATTGCTATCAAACAAATTTGGTACCTTTTTGTTCAGTTAAAATATAAATATCATTTGACAGTATAACGCGATCCTCGAGTTCGTCATTCAGTCTTAGCATTTTAATTTTACTACTTACACGATTTCGTACACTTGCGAAAATCGCTATCACCAACAGTCAGAAACACTAAGAAATATAGGCACAATCTGGTGGAACTTCACTATTGTAAGGAATTCCAGTTAACATGCGATGACGGCGTCGACTCCACATTTTGATTTGATCCTTGAATTCATCTGCCCAAGATAACTGCTCTTGCTGTTGCAAAGTTATTGTATGGAACTCATGCATGCTCTTGTTGCAACGTACATGCATGCAACATATGCAAGAGTTCCATACAATAACTTTGCAACAGCAAGAGCAGTTATCTTGGACAGATGAATTTAAGGATCAAATCATAATGTGGAGTCGATGCCGTCATCACATGTTAACTGGAATTCCTTACAACAGTGAAGTTCCACCAGATCGTTCCTATATTACCTATACTGATAATTTTTTATTGCGACAACACATGTAAATTATGAATAATATTTTTTTATATAAAATTTAGATTTTGATTAAAATTATATGTATATATGTTTTTTTACTTCAAATTGTCACATAATGCTTACATTTTTCAATTACACCAACAATATAATATTATTATAGAAAAATTTGTTACGAGTATAATTGAAATAATAAATAGTTTAACCCAATATCTCATATTCCATTAAAATCTATCATAATTTCATTTTATCTTACCCATAATTTTCTTTTATTTTTCCCTAATATTACCCACAACAATTTTCTAACGACAATTCATAATTTACCCAAACATAATTCAAAAAGATTTATTAATTTTATTTTTTTAATAAATCCTAAATATTCATTGTTCTATAGAAGAAAGAAAAAATATTAATTTTTCAATGAACCTCTAAAAAAAAATTAATTTTTCAACGAAAATAATTTATTCTTGAAAAGGGACTCTTCATCCCTTTATTCTTCCCTCTTCCCAAAAAATCGCATTTCACAAAGCAGAGTGCATTTCTTCTCCATTTCTCTCGCCGTTGATCATCAACCTGAAAACGCCGTCGTTTCGATCTTCTCATTGTTTTTCCGCAACGCCACACCTGAATCTCTTCCTCCTTTACAATCGAAGGTTTTACCCTTTCTCATACCTCTTTTCATCATTCAATTTTTCGAAATTAGTTTTTCAATTGCCAAAAATTGATCCAATTTTAATAGAGTTTCTTCTGTTTGATCCATGTAGATGCACCGTTTTTGTTTGTGGGTATTTTATTCATATTTGTTGGTGAAATATGAGTATGGGAAACGGTGTTTGTTAATTGATTATTGATTTAGGGTTTCTGTGGGTAATGTGTGGATTGTGCAAAAAACGAGAGCTTTGTTGCTGTTTTAGGTTTTGATATGCTTTTTGTTCACGTTTTAAGTGTGGATTTACTAAATTGATGAAATCTGTTAGGAGAAAATGTAAATTAGATTAGGTTTAGACATGGGTTCCCTTTTTATTGATTTTTTTTTCTTGTGTCTATTTATAGGGTTGTTCTATGTTGTGATGAGATTTGGGTGTGATTTAACATGACCTGATTTCGCATTCTGCGATGTTGCTGACACGGTCATGTTATCCCTTTTAATGCTTGCTTGTTTTGATCTTTTTATTGGCTTAATTTGGTTATGTTAATCATTTTGGGTCTTTCAGTATTTAGGATTTTGTTCATTTGCTTAACAATATGAACCCAAAGAAAGTAGAAGGCTACTTTCCTGTTTTGATCAGGCTCTGTTTTTGATAACTGATTCGATGGTGCGTTTGCGATGTTGCTGTTATCCTTTTTTAATGCTAGCTTGCATGTTGTTTCTTTTTATTGGCTTAATTTGGTTATGTTGATTGTTTTGGGCGTTCAGGAATTTGTTCATCTTCTCAGCATTATGTTCCAAAGAAATTAGAAGGCTTCTTTCCTGAGTTGTTCAGGCTCTGTTTTTTTCATAACTAATTCGCCGTCATTACTGGACATTGTTTTTTTAGGCTCAATAATAATTTATTTTCTAGTTGATTATGCTTTGGATTTTTGTAGAAGATTCATCATGCATTTGACTGAGATGTGAATTTGGACCTAACAAGCTTGCGATAGGTAGACTGAACTTATATTCTTTTGGGTCAAAATGCATCAGAACTTTTGAGTTTTGGGCTATTGGCCTTCTGGTGACCAAGTTCAAACCACAAATTTATTTTGTTTTGTGTAGCTTATATGATGAGGCTCTGTGAGATAACTGATTATATACTAGTAGCAACTAACAATGGCAATGACACCATTCTTTACTTGCCTCTTATAAGCATTAGCTAAATACCAATACTGCAAGTTACATGCTTTTTTATGATTTTATTTCGGCAGTTCGTAGTTCTATTCTTGAGCATTTGATTTGTAAGCTCACAGGTATTTAGTGTAAGATGCTTCCTTTTCAACTGAACTTGATTGGAGTGGGAAATATCGATTCTTGTTCAGGTTGTATTTGATGAAGGATGCACAAATATGCGGTAGAGAGTGGCATCTGATCATTCTTTTTGGTATGTTACGGATGATTACCCTTCCCTTTAAATTAAGAAGTAGTGGGTACAGTCTGTCGGATAGATACTTGGCCATTCCCTCGATGAATTTCAAAAAGTATTGACGGAGAAAGGTTGTGTATGCATGTAGAGTTCCCTTGGCCGGATATAAACTTGGTTCTGTTATTATTTTTGCGTTCACTTTCTGTGATCTGATTGGGTTGCTGACAGCGGTTAGTATATCTGAATAGTGATGTCATGCCTTCCTGTTTTGTGTTCATTACATAGTTGTTTGTATATGCATGTTCAGTAAGATTCTAGTATTATGTTTTTAAGGTTCTTATACTATTGTAATTTGTTTTGCATGTTATTAATGTCCTGATTTCCTGTTCATATTCAGAAGCTGTTTTTGCATCTTCTGCTTTCCATCCACTCATGATGTTTCTCTTCATTATTATTATGATTACGAATGTATTTTGTTGACAGATTACGAATGCAAAATTGATCATACATGATCTTTGTACAAGTTTGTCAAACCAAGCGTTGTTTATAAATACTAACAACAACATCAGCCAAGCCTTATCCCACTAAGTGGGATCGGCTACATGGATCAAATTACGCTATGGTGTTCTATCATAAACCATATTCCAATTCAACTCATTAATCTCTAAGTCTTTCTCAATAATTTCTCGTATAGTTTTTCTAGGTTTTCCTCTGCCTATGATTTCTCTTATAGTTTTTACAGGTCTTCTCTTATAGTTTTTCTATGTTTATTAAGAACTTACATTATTTTTTATTTTTTCAGTTAAGATCTAAAAAACGCGCATCTCTCCGGTATCTTGGACTATAAAAGAATTCAGTCCCTTTTTTGCCAATCATGGACAGACGCAGGAGCACCAACCGGCCAGTAGCGTTGTCTTCCCCTTCTGTTACTGGCACCACCACCATAACAATTGAAAGTTCAGTTCCATCATCCTCTTCATCTCAGCAGGAACAACAGCAACCTGAAGTCCTTTTTCTCCCGCTCAATCGCAAGAAGAAGAAGGTCTCGTGGAAAGACGGTACTGTGGACAATGAGTTCATGCAGAAAAAGAGTTCCAAGAAGTGTTGTATCTTTCATAAAGAAAAGCCCTTTGACGAAGATGATAGCGATGAAGATGATGTACCACACGACTCTGACAAACATCCCCATGATCATAGTGACAATGGATTTTGTTGCAAGAATCATGACGAAGCTGGCCGAAGCAGTTAGTTAGGGTTCTGATTGATCAGAGTGGTGATTACTGAACCACATAAGCCTGATATTTTGTTGTGTAAATGTTTTTAGCACTCATTCAACTTAAGTTGATTAGTAAAAGGAATTGTTTAAATTTTGTTGCAAGATAAAATAAGACATCATAATTAGAGTTGTGCTTAGTTTAAACTTAGTGTTAATCCCATGAGGTTACAAGATTGGACTCTTAGCCGAGTTAACTATCATGTTCACTTATTTACGAACCGAGTTGAGTCTATCATAATGAAATAAAGTTTCACGGTGTGACGAACCAAAGTATGACTCCCGATTAAGAGAAGTATCCAAATTTATTGTCGGCTGCGCTAGAATAGAATTACTTCAATTGAAGGGAATCTAAAAAAAAGTTGTGTATGTAGGACCCTTGACTCAACATTTGATAACACTGGTAGTTTTGAAATAAAAAAGAAAAACGCATTTGTGTGAATTTCCTGTACTTAAAATGGATAAAAAAGAAAAACGCAATTGAGTGAATTTCCTGTACTTAAAATGGACCACAAAAGGTCCTTAAATTCTGCTTTTCTTCCAACAAGTTTTGCTCGCTCCTAATTGAACTTCTTCTCCCAACAAGTTTTGCTCGCTCTTAACTGACTTAATAACTCACACTGTATGAGTTACGTCACATTGAATCACTTTATGAATACCAACGTGACTTAACTCACGCTGGTTTTGTTTTCACAATGTTTCAATGTTGGAGCATGAGTTTATGGTGTTGGCTTCCACTTATAACATGGTTTTGCGTTGCATATTCAAGGCAGAATAATGTTTCATTCATTACCTGCAAAAGCTATCTCCCACCGCCAACATATTTACTTTACTTTAATCACACATAATTATATTAATTTAAATCTCGCGGCAATACTTATCCTATGGGTCATTTTATCGCTATACTTATTTATTGCTGTAAACTCACGAAGCTACACGTAAACCAACTTTTTCTAAGTGAAAGTTGAACCTTATAACGACCAAAGCTGAGTCACAACGTAAATCATTATGATATCTCCTAAGTAATGACAAGCTAGCTTTCACTTACCCAAATTCCACGTTCTATTTTGTCACGATAAACTCATGTTATAAGTGGAAGCCAACACCATAAATTCATGCTCCAAAACATTGTGAATGTGAAAACACAACCTACATGTTAACTCACACAGATGTTAATTTCAACGTGGGTTAAGTCACGCATGTGTAGCTAAGTTACGCAAGTATTTAACACATGCGCGATTTAACTCATGCAGCGTGAGTTAACTCACACTGGTTTAACACATGCGTAAGTTAAGTCACGCAAGATATTTTTGAAATTTGGTTGGAAGCAAGCAAAACTTGTTGAAAGAAGAGTAGAATTCCCCTGCTGCTGGTTGCATCGACAATTTAGCGATATGGGGAGATGAGTTCCTGGATTCAAACCAGAGTGCTATCATTCGACGTTACTTAAATGATTAAATTTTACGTCAAATATATGAAAGTTTAACGGAAAATTTCATCCGAACCCGTTTCATTTTTAAATAAATACAAAAATGAAAAATAAAAAACATGTTGGTGAAATTAGAAGTTGGTTTTTTTTTGTTGTGACCGAGGTTTGAACTTCAAAATCTTTCATATATTATGTATTGTCCCTACCAACTGAGCTAAGCTCACGAGAACAAATTAGAAGTTTGGTTTAATATTCACAAATATGGTCACTTCGCTATACATGACCTTCCAGGGCGATTGCATATGCAATGATGGGGTAGCTTTGGCTACCCCAAATTATTTATTTTTATTGAATGGTTAAATATATTAATATAGTTACCTACCTCAATAACATATTTTTAAGCTACCTCAAACATGTTACTTGTAAAAAAATTAGCATAAATAAAAAGGTTAACAAACCATTACTTGATTATCGTTTTAAAAAAAAAACTTACCAAACAAAATTATTTGTCATATAATTGATACTTCGGTCTCAATAACAACTATAGAGAAAACATTTTTAACAATAAAAATTATCAATAATTAAACAAAATGGATAACAACTATTGAGAAAACATTTTTAACAATAAAAATTATCAACAATCAAACAAAATGGATGATAGTTTAATGCTTGTTTACATTGAAAAATAATTTGTTAGTCTATTTAAAAGATATCCAATTATGAATATATATTTGACTCCTTAAAACTTAATTTTATAGAGATTAAACATATTTAACCCTTAAATTTAATATATAAAGTTAAAAAAAAAAGTTAATTTTTCTATCCGTGTTTGACCCCTCATAAAAATTACGCTAGCTTCGCCGCTAGCGCTGATAACGTTGCGAACATTATTGTGTTGTGGGACACTAAACAATTAATTTTTTTCCTGATAAAAACAACACTACTTTCCTTCACAACTTAATTTGTGTCCACAATTTGATAAGTTTTTGATAAGTTGTTGAAAATTAAAAGGCTTAAACTTTAAAGCTTGACTTGACATTTACTTATCTTGTATGACGTGAATGTTTGTGTATGAAATTTAACTAGAATTATCATAAAAATCACACAAGTATAATTTTTTTTAGCAAACAAAAATAAATATATTAATACTGTCAAAGTAGTCTTCTTGGCATAAGAAATACCAAGAAAATCACTAAAATTTACAACCAATCGGTCCAAAGATTCAAAATAAATTAGTCAATGTCAAACATACAAATGAGTTCGACCACCACCTTTAAAAGTCATAAACAAAATTGACATTCTTTACTTTCACAAATATGAAACTTTATATCTAATACTTTATGCATCCCTTCAAAAAGAATCTAATACTTTACACCCAAAGGCACCGAACCCTCTCCCCATAATATACATGTAATTTATTTGTTCCCTAAAAAAATGTAATTTATTGGTTGTATCTAGTAACATATAAGTATTAATATTCAAATCAATAACATATAAGTATTAATGAAAATACAATATAAAATGTTAATAAGTAAACAAAGAAATTTTTAATTCATATTTGATGTTTGTGTATGTAACTTAATTAAGGACCAGATGCACATCTTTGGTATACAATTGGTATATATGATTTATAGGGGTGAGAATAAGTTAGGTTGAGGTAGGCTTTGCAAGGCCTGAGACTGACCTGTCAAATTTTTTGAAGGCCTAAGCCTGGTCTGTGGCCTGTCATAGGCTTACTTTTTAGGCATGAGTCTGGCCTTCTGAAAGCCTGATAAAGTCTGTTAGCTTGTTTAAAAACCTATTTCATATGAACATCTTTTAATAAGCAATGTGATCTAAGTTTAAATAGACCAGCAAACTAATATATCAATTAGATTAAACTCTTTTTTTATAATCAAGATGAGTTTTTAGGGAATTTGACTATATATTGTATCACATTTCAATTCTATTTTATAATAATACATTTAAATATGCAAAAAAAATAATGTATACTAATAAGCTTAGATTACTGAAAAAGTTAACAAATTTTTATTTTAATTCAAAGTATAAATTATAATATAATAATAAATAATATTATTCATATTTACTTAAATAAGTCAGCCTAATAGGCCAAGGGGCTTTTTGGATTGATGTAGCCTGGGTTAAGATCCTCTCCATTTAATGTCTTCTCCATTTCTTTCATTTGGAGAGATATAGACAAAAAAAATCTTAAAAATAATTAATGATGGTGAGACTCATTTAATGATAGGACCCACCACCTATTTTTTGTGTCTATCTCTTTCCTAATTGCAATATCCATTTATTATAACAAATGGAGAGGATCTCAGCCTGACCTTTTAAGTTAAATAGACTTCTAAAAAAAGCTTAGGCCTTCTCTGTTTAAGAAAAAAGTCTGACCTGGCCTGACCTGTTGTAGGCTAGGCCGTAGACCCCTGTAGGCCGGCCTGACCTATTCCCATCCCTAATGATTTATAGGAAAGAAAGAAGCAACAACATAAAAAAGACATCCACACCACTCTCTCTTTGCCAAACCATAGTCGATTAGTCGTTACCATTTTCCTTCTTCTTGATCTACCGTTCAATTTTGACTTGACATCACATCTCCAAATAATTTTTTCTCTTTTAGTTAAATATGTATTTTTCCATACTTTCAATCTTCTTTCATTTGTTTTATGATTTCTTTATACACCATGACTCTATTTGTTTTATTTTTCCACTACTGTACAATGTGTTTTTCTATTTCTCTTTTTAATGCTTTATTTGGTTTTAAAAAAGGAATATTATATTCACGATCCAAACGATTTTAAAAAAGATCTTTTTTTTTTGTCAAGTAGCCTAGCGGCTAGAGAAATTCACCTTAAACGTGAATAAGTAGGGTGTCCGGAGTTCGAACCCCAGCCCCTACATATATATGCATTATCCCTTACCAAGTGAGCTAAACTCACGTGGACATACAATAATATCCAAGTTTAGGTAATTTTCAAATTTTTAAATTGAGTTGTAATTTTGATTTTGATAAATTTTCGTAAAAAAACCAATCACGTACTTCATACGGACCACAAAAGACTAACGGCAGACTTAAGATAAAGCATAAAAGACTAACGGTTGACTCAAACCCGTTGCTTTCCACCAAAAAAAAAATGTTACAAAAAAAAATTATGTGTGCTAGCTTATGTTGCATATATACGTGGAGAAGGGGAATTAGAGAAAATAAAGTAAATGGAAGATTAAAAATAAAATAAAATACGTTTTTTAAGGGTAAAATATGATTTTAATTCATACAAAATAGAGACATTCTTAGTTTAGTCTTACATTTTTTATTGGTTTTTTTAGTCCTCACAACATTTTTCCCAACACAATTTAATCTTTGTTTTTTTTTTTTGTAGTACAATTTAATCTTTGTTAAAATCAAATTTATTTAATGATTCTCAGACTCTTAAAGTTTTAAATGATTTTTGCATGTATATTTAAAATATTAACTACTTCATTAACAAAAATTTAGAATTTTTAAACATGAGATGAATTAAATATAAATATTTTAGACGTCAATAGTTTAAGAAAATTTGGACATTTTTTTGTAAGAAAGAAAATTTGGACATGTAAATCAAATTTTGATCTCCTTTTTTGCGGTGAAACTTTTTATAATGTTCGAAATATGTCAGAAAAAAAATCATTCAATAATACATGTTGACTCAACAATAAAGACTAAAATTGTGGGAACAAGAAAACAATAAAAATTAAGGACTAAACTCAGACAGAGTTATTTTGTAGGGACAAAAAACTTATTGAATTTTTTTAAAATATACTCATAACTACAATTACTGATTGTTGTAAAAAAAAACTTAATGACAATGGATTTTGTTGCAAGAATCATGACGAAGCTGGCCCAAGCAGTTAGTTAGGGTTCTGATTGATCAGAGTGGTGATTACTGAACCACATAAGCCTGATATTTTGTTGTGTAAATGTTTCTAGCATTCATTCAACTTAAGTTGATCAGTAAAAGGAATTGTTTAAATTTTGTTGCAAGATAAAATCACGACATCATAGTTAGAGTTGTGCTTAGTTTAAACTTAGTGTTAATCCCATGAGGTTACAAGATTGAACTCTTACCCTAGTTAACTAAACATATGTATCATGTTCACTTATTTACGAACCGAGTTGAGTCTATCATAATGAAATAAAGTTTCACGGTGTGACGAACCAAAGTATGACTCCCGATTAAGAGAAGTATCTAAATTTATTGTCTGCTGCGCTATAATAGAATTACTTCAATCGAAGGGGATCTAAAAAAAAGTTGTGTATGTAGGACCCCTTGACTCAACATTTGATAATATCGGTATTTTTGAAATAAAAAAAAAAAACGCAATTGTGTGTGAATTTCCCACACTTAAAATGGACCACAAAAGGTCCCAAAGGTGCCTGCTGCTGGTTGCATCGACAATTTAGCGATACGAGTTCCTGGATTCAAACCAGATTGCTACCATTCGATAGTGTGTGTGGTATCTATCTGACAGTTCGTTAAGTTGATAAAAAAAAATTGGCCACAAAAATTTAACTTTACTTAAAATTGACAACTTAAATGATTAAATTTAACGTCAAATATATGAAAGTTTAACGGGGAAATTTCATCCGAACCCGTTTCATTTTTAAATAAATACAAAAATGAAAAATAAAAGACAATAATATGGTCACTTCACTATACGTGACCTTCCGGGGCGATTGCATATATAATGATGGGGTAGCCAGGGTAGCTTTGGCTACCCCAAATTTTTTATTTTTATTGAATGGTTAAGTATATTAATATAGTTAGCTACCTAAATAATATATTTTTAGCTACCTCAAACATGTTTATTTGTAAAAAATTAAGATAAAAAAGTTAACAAACTATTACTTGATTATCCTTAAAAAAAACTATTACTTGATTAATAAACTTATTTGTCATATATTGACATTTTGGTCTCAATAACAACTATAGAGAAAACATTTTTAGCAATAAAAAATCATAGTTTTAAAACTTGGCTCGGTCATCGACTCGGCAGAGGTACTAGGTCACTGAGTTAATGGTCGAACCATTGAGTCACTAGTCGAACCGCATGACTGAATCGGATTAAACCGAATAATTCGGTTAGATGACTTGGTCTCACGTTTAATTTTTTTATAGATATTTAACCAGATTAAATCGGATTGAACCGATGACTTGGTCATTCAAAGGCTTAAACTTTAAAGCTTGACTTGACGTTTACTTATCTTGTATGATGTGAATGTTTGTGTATGTAACTTAACTAGAATTATCATAAAAATCACACAAGTATAATTTTTTTTTTATCAAGCAAAAATAAAATATATTAATACGGTCAAAATAGTCTTCTTAGCATAAGATGTATCAAGAAAACCACTAAAATTTACAACCAGTTGGTCCAAAGATTCAAAATAAATTAGCCAAAGGCCAAACATACAAATGAGTTCGACCACCACCTCTAAAAGTCATAAACAAAATTAACATTCTTTGCTTTCACAAATATAAAACTTTATATCTAATACTTTAGGCATCCTTTCAAAAGGAATCTAATACTTCGCACATATCATAATATACATGTAATTTATTTGTTCCCTAAAAAATGTAATTTATTGGTTGTATTTAGTAACATATAAGTATTAATATTCAAATCAATAACATATAAGTATTAATGAAAATACAATATAAAATGTTAATAAGTAAACAAAGAAATTTTTAATTCATATTTGATGTTTGTGTATGTAACTTAATTAAGGATCAAATGCACATCTTTGGTATACAATTGGTATATATGATTTATTGGAAAGAAAGAAGCAACAACATAAAAAGAGTAAATGGTCACTTTAGTCCTGACTGTGCACCTCATTGTCACAAAAGTCTCTGACTCAGGATTAAATATAAAGAAGTCTCTGACGATCTGCACTTCCGTTATCACTTTAGTCTCTGACGTTAAATAATTATGTTAAGTGATGATGTGACACATGTTATACGATAACATGACATATGATGTGTCACAAGGACTACAGCGAAAGTAGAAAATGGTCGCTTTGGTCCTTGAACCAAAAATCAATATCCTCAAATCGAATTTCAAATCCCTAAGTTGAATCCAGAAGTAACCATTTTTTACTTTCACTTTAGTCCATGTAACACATCATATGTCATGTCATCATATAACATATGCCACATCATCACTTAACAGAATTATTTAACGCCGGAGACTAAAGTGATAACGGAAGTGCAGAGTCAGAGACTTCTTTGTATTTAATCTTGAATCAGCGACCTTTGTGACATCGAGGTGCAAAGTCAGAGACTAAAGTGACCATCTGCTCAACATAAAAAAGACATCCACACCCCTATCTCTTTGCCAAATCATAGCCGATTAGTCGTTACCATTTTCTTTCTTCTTGATCTACCGAAGATGAACGATTTAAAGTCAATTTTGACTAGACATCACATCTCCAAATCATTTTTTTCTCTCTTTTAGTTAAATAAGTATTTTTCCATACTTTCAATCTTCTTTCATTTGTTTTATGATTTTTTTATCACACTACGACTCTATTTGTTTTATTTTTCCATTACTGTACAATGTGTTTTCTATTTCTCGTTTTAATGCTTTATTTGGTTTCAAAAAAGGAATATTATATTCATGATCCAAACGATTTTCTAAAAGATCTTAATCATTTTAAAAAAAATCATAAACATACAGTAATATCCAAGTTTAGGAAATGTTCAAGTTTTTAAATTGAGTTGAAATTTTAATTTAGATAAATTTTCGTAAAAAAACCATCACGTACTTCATACGGACCATAAAAGACTAACGGCAGACTTAAGATAAAGCATATAAGACTAACGGTGGACTCACACCCGTTGCTTTCCACAAAAAATAAAATTATTTTTTATATTTTTTACTTTTTAGAGAAAATAAAGTAAATGGAAGATTAAAAATAAAATAAAATAAAATACGTTTTTTAAGGGTAAAATATGATTTTAATTCATACAAAATAGAGACATTCTAAGTTTAGTCTTACTTTTTATTGGTTTTTTTGTCCTCGCAACATTTTTCCGAACACAATTTAATCTTTGTTAAAATCAAATTTATTTAATGATTCTCAGACTCTTAATGCTTTAAATGATTTTTGCATGTATATTTAAAATATCATTAACAAAAATTTAAAATTTTTAAACATGAGATGAATTAAATATAAATCTTTTAGACGTCAAAAGTTTAAGAAAATCTGGACTTTTTTTTTTTTTTTAAAAGAAAGAAAGAAAATTTGAACATGTATATCGAATTTTGAACTAATTTTTTGCGGTGAAACCTTTTATAACATTCGAAATAAAAAAAAATCATTCAGTAATTCATGTTGACTCAACAACAAAGACTAAAATTGTGGAAACTAAAAAACAATAAAAACTAAGGACTAAACTTAAAAAGTCGTTATCTTGTAGGGACATAAAACTTATTAAACATTATTTTAGATATACTCCTAACTACAATTACTAATTGTTATAAAAAAAAAAAACTACAATTACTAGTTTGTTCAGTAATTTCATAGTTGATTATAATCAATACTTTTTTTTTGGCACAAGATTATAGTTAATACTTTATTAATACTTTATCAATTAACATAATTTTATTTCAAAAAGCTTGCCTTGACATTTGGTTTTAGTTTGATGGTTCCAGGAAGTTGATTTACTTGTTATAAGTGAAAATGATGGGTGTATTATATATACGTTGTGTGAGTGAAATGAAAGACATCATCCAATTCCAAAAGAAAACATGGAAAGATATCACAAATGTGTAGTACTTTTGGTGTTGATTGAAATTGCACAAATATGCTTGTGTGTAAATTCAAACATCCCCTGCAATGAAAAAGAGAGGCAAGCCCTTCTCAATTTCAAAGCATCCATTGCACATGATTCACCAAACAAGCTTTCATCATGGAAAGGCACTCACTGTTGCCAATGGAAAGGCATTGGCTGTGACAATGTTACAGGACATGTTGTCAAACTTGATCTCATGAGTACTTATTACCCTTACTATTCGCCAGTAATTGCTCCAAATGTGAGCTCATCTTTGTTGCAATTGGAACACTTGACTTATTTGGACTTGACCAGAAATAATTTCTGCGGGAGTCCAATTCCTATGTTCATCGGTTCCATGGGACGCCTTGAGTATCTCTCTCTGTCTCATGCTCGTTTTAGCGGGAGGATTCCCAACAGTCTCGGAAATCTCAAGAACCTACAATTTCTTGATCTCAGGTACAATTACTATTTCTCTACAGATTTTGTAGAGAGAAGATTACAAATGGATGACGACACCAGTTGGATGTCAAACCTTCATTCACTAAAACACCTTGACTTGAGTTATGTTCTGCTCAATGAAACACACAACTTGTTCCAGGTACTCAATACACTTCCTTCTTTATTAAATCTTTCACTGTCTCACTGTCGAGTTGACAATTCACTCATTCCTCGTTATGCTTTCCAAAACATGACATCTCTTGTCTATCTTGCTCTCTCATCAAATGAGCTTTACGGTCCAATTCCCGAGTCTTTTCGAAACATGACTTCCATTGAATCACTCCACCTTTTTGGAAATAATTTCACTTCTATTCCATCATGGTTCAGTCACTTTGACAAACTTGCCCTTCTTGATCTTTCTGCCAATGGCCTTCATGGTCCAATTCCTGATGCCTTTCGAAACATGACTTCCATTGAATCA